>Ga0268283_1000315_pt1 | contig 37818 bp, 45 predicted proteins | sample saktaG_13_FD_190140 | JGI IMG/M metagenome (GOLD analysis project Ga0268283, IMG submission 190140) | Saline water microbial communities from Sakinaw Lake, British Columbia, Canada - sak_2013_06_06_36m | ecosystem: Environmental > Aquatic > Non-marine Saline and Alkaline > Saline ...
TCCGGTTTCATACATTTCAAATTTTGGCAAATCCTGCAATGTCATTTTATGGATATCTACAACGATCTCCTTCGAGAGTTTCCAGATATATAGATCTTTATAATGCATATTTTTTTCTACTTAATCAGAAAATTTAAAAAAGGTAATACTGAAATCTAATTAATTTATCAACAATCACCAGATTTTTCATCCAACAACCCTCATCCGTCATCTGCGATCTGCGATCTGTCATCCGCTCACGCCCAAACGGGATCTCCGCTACGCTCCGACATCCGCTATCTGTCATCCGTCATCTGTCATCCTTTTCTTATCTTTGCCTCATGATCTTTCCAGACAGCTTCGAACAAAAACTAGGTTTTGACAGCATCCGACAAATCCTGAATGAATCCTGCCTCAGTCCGCTGGGCAGGCAAAGGGTGGAAAAGATATGTTTTTGCACCGATCCGGAAGAAATCCGGAGGATGCTTTCGCTGACCGCAGAAATGAAACAGATCATTGAATTCAGCGAAAATTTTCCGGCCCAGGACTATTATGACATGATCCCGCTTCTCCTTCACCTCCGCATTGAGGGAACCTACCCCGAAACCGACCAGCTTTCTGAATTCAAACTCTCCCTCAACACAATCACCAGGCTGCTGAATTTTTTTGAAAAGAATAAGGAAGAATTCCCGGAGCTATATCAATTAGGAATGAGGAATGAGGAATTAGGAATTAATATGCTTCAGACGGTTGCGTATCTGATTGCGCAGATCGTGGATGAGCGGTCGCAAATCCGGGATACCGCCTCTCCTGCCCTGCTGAAAATCAGGAAGGAAAAAGCCTCCAAAATGGTTTCCGTGGAACGTAAAGTTGTACAAAGTTTCAAAACGGCACAGAAAAACGGCTGGACTCCTGATGACACCGACATCACCATACGCAACGGGCGACTGGTCATCCCGCTCACCGCGGCCAATAAACGCAAGATCCCGGGTTTCCTGCATGATGAATCCGCAACCGGACAAACGGTGTACATCGAACCCGCGGAGATCTTCGAAACCAACAATGAAATACGGGAACTCGAATACGCTGAAAACCGGGAAATCATCCGCATCCTCATCGAACTGGCCAATCAGATCAGGCCCGACATCGACAGCCTCCTCAAAGCCTATTTCTTCCTGGGTGAAATCGACTTTATCCGGGCAAAAGCCCGCTTTGCCATCGAGACAGGGGGAAATCTGCCGATAGGCGATAGACGATATGCGATTGACCCCTCCCCAACCCCTCCCCTTAAGGGGAAGGGCTCATCCGCTCCCGCCAAAGCGGGATCTCCGCTAAGCTCCGACATCCGCTCCCGCCAAAGCGGGATCTCCGCTACGCTACGACATCCGTCATCCTTCTCCTGGAGAGGCGCCGTCCATCCCCTGCTGTTTCTTTCTCACAAAAAGCAAAACAAAACCGTCGTCCCGCTTGACATCAGTCTCGATCAGGAAAACCGCATCCTCATTATTTCCGGACCCAATGCGGGCGGAAAGTCGGTTTGCCTGAAAACGGTCGGCCTGGTACAGTATCTGTATCAATGCGGTTTGCTTCCTCCCGTAAAGGAAGATTCGGAATTCTGTGTATTTCATAAGATATTTATCGACATCGGCGATGAGCAATCCATTGATAACGACCTGAGCACTTATACTTCCAAACTCCACAACCTGAAGTATTTCCTCGAAAACCTGGATGAACGGTCGCTTTTCCTGATTGATGAACTCGGTACCGGCACTGATCCCAGTCTGGGAGGAGCCATTGCTGAAGCCACGCTGGAGGAACTCAACAAGAAAAAACCTTCAGGGGTGGTCACCACCCATTATTCCAATTTAAAATTGCTTTCGGGAAGGGAAGCGGGAATATTAAACGGAGCCATGCTTTTCGACCTGAAAAATCTCAAACCGCTTTACCGCTTGAAAACAGGAAAACCCGGCAGTTCCTTTGCATTTGAAATTGCGCAGGAAATAGGCTTCCCTAAAAATGTGCTGGATATGGCCCGGACAAAGACCGGTAAAAGCCAGCTTGATTTCGACCGGGAGTTACAGAACCTGGAAGTTGAGAAAGAACAACTGAGTAAGCAAACCACCGAGATGAGGGTTGCCGACGATTTCCTGGCCGAACTCATTGCAAAATATGAAAACCTGACGGCCAGCCTGGAATCAAAGAAAAAAGAGATCCTCGAAACTGCCCGGGAAGAAGCCAGGGAATTGCTCGAAAACTCCAATAAAATCATTGAAAAAACAATTAAGGAAATACGGGAAGCACAAGCGGAGAAAGGCCGGACAAAAGAGGTACGAGCTGAGTTGACGGAATTGAAGGAGAAGTTGATCAGCGATATGCGATCTGAGAAGGGCGATCGGGGATCGGCGATCGGGGATCAGGGACCGGCGATCAAACCAAAAATAATTCCTAATTCCTCATTCCTAATTCCTAATTCAAATTCCAGTCCTTATCAGGGCTATATCGATGATTTGCACGCCAAGCTCCTGAACTTCGAACTGACCCTTGACCTCAGGGGAAAAAGAGTAGATGAAGCCCTTGCCCTGCTTCAACATTACATCGACGATGCAACCCTGCTTTCACTGAACGAAGTACGTATCCTTCATGGCAAGGGCAACGGGGTACTCAGACAGGTTACCCGCGATTACCTTCGCTCCAGGAAAGAAGTCAGATCCGCCCGGGATGAAGCGATCGAAAGGGGTGGCACCGGCATTACCCTGGTTACCTTTTAACATTTTTTATGAATTTTCTTCCCCCGCTGCGGCAACAGGAAAAAAAATCCGTGTATTCCGTACTATTAAACTATCATTCAAATCCTTACACCCACTGAGTATATACATTATCCGTCATCTGTCATCCGTCATCCGCCATCCTTTTCCCCACGTTTCCACCCGCTTTCTCCTCCTCAGGGCTCAGGAGTTGTTAATTAAATAACCGAGTTGTACCTTTGCACCCTTTGCGAAAAAAATCAAAAAATGAGTTTGAGAGCAAAAACCACAGAACTGAAAAAACGTATGCAGGTTGCTTTCCAGGGCGGCGGCGAGCAGGCGCTGGAAAAGCAGAAAGCATCCGGGAAAATGACTGCCAGGGAACGTATCCTGGCCTTGCTTGACCCGAATACTTTTCATGAATACGACCTGTTTGTCAAACATGCCGGACAGGATTTCGACATGGATAAAAAATACCTCCCCGGCGATGGAGTCATCACGGGCACCGGGTCCATCAATGGATGGCCTATCTGCATTTTCGCCCAGGACTTCACTGTTGCCGGTGGTTCTCTGGGGTATATGCACGCAAAAAAGATCACCAAGATCATGGATCATGCCATGAAGATGAAAGTACCCCTGATCGGGATCAACGATTCGGGCGGAGCCCGTATACAGGAAGGGGTGAACTCCCTGGCCGGGTATGGGGAGATCTTTTACCGTAACACCCAGGCTTCAGGCGTGATTCCTCAGATCAGCGTCATCCTGGGCCCCTGCGCCGGAGGCGCGGTTTATTCTCCCGCACTTACCGATTTTGTGTTCGTCGTTAACAACATCTCCAAAATGTTCATCACCGGTCCGGAAGTAATCAAGACTGTGCTGGGTGAGGAAATTTCGATGGAAGACCTGGGCGGAGCAAGGGTACATGCCGAAATTACAGGGAATGCGCATTTCTATTCTGAAAGCGAGACCGAATGTTTCGAACAGATCAAGCGGCTCGTGACTTATATTCCATGGAACAATGAAAAGAAAGCCGAAACTTTTCCGAAAAAAGCTCCGAAAACAAGGCAGTACAAACTCGATTCGATCTTCCCTACGAATCCCATGCAGCCTTACGATGTGCGCGATATCATCAAAGCCTTATCCGACGATTCCGACTTCTTCGAAATCCACGAGATGTGGGCAGCCAATATCATCGTGGGCTTCGGAAGGCTCGACGGACAAACCATCGGCTTCGTAGCCAATCAACCCATGGTGCTTGCCGGGGTGCTCGATGTGGACTCCAGCGACAAAGCCGCACGTTTTATCCGTTTCTGCGATGCCTTTAACATTCCGCTTGTGACCCTGGTCGACTTACCAGGTTACCTGCCCGGGGTTGATCAGGAGCATGCAGGCGTCATCCGCCATGGAGCAAAAGTACTGTATGCGTACAGTGAGGCTACCGTCCCAAAACTTACGGTAATCCTTCGCAAAGCTTACGGAGGTGGCTACATCGCCATGTGTTCCCACCACCTGAGGGCCGACTTCGTATTCGCCTGGCCTACGGCCGAAATTGCCGTCATGGGTCCTGAAGGCGCCGCGAATATCATTTTCCGCAATGAAATCAAATCCAGCGATAATCCCGAAGAAACACGCAAACGCCTGATCGAAGAATACCGTCAGAAATTTGCCAATCCCTACGTTGCGGCAGCCTACGGCTATATTGATGCGGTGATCGAACCCGGGGAAACCCGCAACTTCCTCATTCATTCTCTTACCCTGGCCCAGAGCAAACGGGAAAATCCGCCGAAAAAGAAACATGGGATACCGCCTTTTTAATTAGGAATTAGGAATTAGGAATTAGGAGTTAAGAATGAGTTTTTACTCACGAGTTCACCAACTCACCAACTTTACATTATGGACGAAAACATTGAATTCACTGATTTTCCTTATGAAGAGGTCACGTTCCGGACAACCCTTACGAAGAAGTTCGCCACACGTAAACCCTATACCCCTCCCAATCCGAAAAAAATTACGGCCTTTATTCCAGGTACCATCATGAAAATCTTTGTGAAGGAAAACCATAAAGTGAAAAAGGGAGATAACCTCCTGGTGCTTCAGGCCATGAAGATGAACAACCACCTGCTTGCCCCCATCAACGGAACTGTGAAAAAGATTTACGTGAAACAGGGGGAGACCGTTCCTAAGAAAACCCTGTTGATGGAGTTGAAATAAACTTTATTGAATCTCCGACAATACCTTCTGAATAAACATCAATACCTCATCGCGTCCCAGTTTGGATTCCGATGAAGTAAGGATGATCACGGGCAGCTCTTCCCAATGTTCCGACAGGGTAATCTTGTATGCTTTCAGGTTGGCGCCCAACTGCGTTTTGGACATTTTATCGGTTTTGGTGAAAAGGATCACAAAGGGAATATCGTGGTCGCCCAGCCAGTCCATAAATTCCAGATCAATTTTCTGTGCCGGGAGACGGGAATCTATCAGCAGAAAAGTACAGGCAAGGGTTTCACGCTTCTCCAGATAATTCCTGATCATCCCCTCGAATTTGGCCTTTTCCGATTTACTGAGTTTTGCAAAGCCGAAGCCGGGAAGGTCAACCAGGAACCAATCCCCGATGGGATTGTCAGATGACGGATGTCGGATGACGGATGCTCCCATACCACCAGGGGGAGGGGTTCCAACTTTAAAGAAGTTGATCAGCCGTGTTTTTCCGGGAGTTCCGGAAACTTTTGCCAGCCCTTTTTGTCCGGCCAGCATATTGATCAGGGAAGATTTTCCAACGTTCGACCGCCCGATAAATGCAAATTCGGGGATCTCTCCTTTCGGACAGGACTTCAGGTCGGGAGCAGAACAAATGAATTCTATTTTCTCTATTTTCATTACCTTTGTATCTTATTCAAAGATATGCAAATTATCCTTAAACCCACATCCCTTGAGCAACTCTGGAAAGACAGGTTGATTGATTTTGAAGAAATCATGAAGATTGTAGTCGATGTTGATAAGAATATCCTGGCTATTGACGCAGAAATGCATGCGGATCTGGAAAAATATCTCCTGGAATCAGGCTCAACACAGAAAGATCTCTGGGGAGCCAATGTGTATCCTGTGAATAAACCAGATGAGAATCTTGAGTACACCTCCTTCATTAACATCCGGCCAAGCCAGGGAAACCGGAGTATGGAAGTGAAAGATGAAATCATTCGCAAGAAAATCAAACAAATCGTCAATACCCTCTTAGTCTGAAAATGTATCCCCTGATATTTCATAAGACACTGACCATGGAAAAATGGTGTTCCTATCCAACGCACCAGCAAATCCTGACAATCGCCAATGAGCTTAACCGCGCCGGTAATGCGCTCCGGAAAGGAGAACCTGTAAATGCAATACACGCATGGGAAAGAGCATTTGAATTGACCGACCTGACTGTGGAAGATCCAAAGTGGAGCTTGAAATTGAAGGAATTACTCCGTTTCCGGGAAACCTTGGGAGCCTTATTTCTTCAGCCCGATTTAGCCGAAAACGAACTGCTTACCCGCACCCTCATTACCCTCAACCCGATATCCTGCAATGCAGTTAGACCATAATTAGGAATTAGGAATTAGGAATGAGGAATTGAATAATTTGTAACTAACTCCTAACTCCTAATTCCTAATTCCTAATTCCTAATTGGTATGCCTTGTTTCTGACCATCTCCGCCCATTGGGTGTCGGTTTTTGACTTATCGAAAGTGGCATAGGGAATGGGTTCGCCGAAGGTGATGCGTATGGTTTGTCCTTTTTGCCGCATCATCTCATCCACCAGGTAAAGCATCTCAATATTGGCTTTGATGCCCAGTCGCTTACGCCAGTTGGCCAGGTTATAGAACCAGTTTGAATTCTGCCCCGAAATATGAACCGGGATCACATCACGTTGGTATTTTCTGGCTTTGGAAATGAAGGTCTTCTTCCACTCAAGATCACGGATGACAGATAACGGATGACAGATGCTCCCCTCCCTCCCGGGGGAGGGGCTGGGGGTGGGGAAATGGCGGATGGCAGAATGTTTGCGGGAAACCAGTCCGGCGGGAAAGTAGAGAATGGTTTTATCAGAGGCGAAGGTATCGTTGATGATGCGGGCGTTTTCCGTATTGCGGCCATGCTTGTTGACCGGGATGAACAAAGGTCTGAGCCCGGGCACATTCATTAAAAGGTCATTCACCGGAAACACAATATCGGGCAGAACCCGGCCCGCCTCCTGCATGAGGGCCATTCCGTCGAGTCCGCCCAAAGGATGATTGGAGGCAAGGATGAAGCGATGGGCGATGGGCGATGGGCGATCTGCGATTTGCGATCGGAGGTCGTTGCTGATAATTTTTACGCCGAATTCTTTGAGTATGGCTTCTACGAATGGCAGTCCGACCTTATCGCGGTGATTATAAATATAGCCGTTGATGGCTTCCTGGTGGGTAATGCGTTTGAGATACGCGATCACGAAGCCTGGAATGATTTTAAGCAGTCCGGGGTTTTTGGAAGCGAACAGGGCTTCAATATCGATCAGTCTTTCAGAGACTATTTCAGTTTCCATGAAGCAAAGATATGAAATAACGATAGGCGATCGGCGATATGCGATCTGTCATCTGTCATCCGTCATCCGTTCCCGCCAAAGCGGGATCTCCGCTGCGCTCCGACATCTGTCATCTGTCATCTTAATAATGAAGAAAATAAAAAAGAATCCGTAATTTTGATCGCTTTCTAAATCCTGTTTATGGAAACAATTGTTCCGCCCGTTGATCACCGGCTTCTGGAAGATGAACTGACCGACAGCATTTTTCTCCGCAATACCAACAACGGAAAAAATAAGATCTATGTTTTCACTGCCCACGAGTCACCCCATCTCATGCGGGAAGTGGGGAGGCTGAGGGAGATCACTTTCCGTGATGCCGGGGGCGGCACCGGTTTATCGCTCGACATAGATGCTTTCGATACCATGGAAGTGCCCTTTCATCAGTTGATCGTGTGGAACCCGGTGGAAAAAGAGATCACCGGCGGGTACCGTTTCATTCACGGACGCGACATCCCCTGCACCCAGAAAGGTTGCCTGAACAGCGCCACGGCCGAACTTTTCAATTTTTCAGACCATTTTATCCGCGATTATCTGCCCTGGAGCATCGAACTCGGGCGATCTTTTGTACAGCCCAATTATCAGCCGCTCATCAATTTCCGGAAAGGCATGTATTCCCTTGATAACCTCTGGGACGGGCTTGGCGCCATGATCATAGAAAATCCCGACGTGAAATATTTCTTCGGTAAAATGACCATGTATCCCGACTACAACCGGGTGGCCCGTGACATCATCCTGTATTTCCTGAGAAAATATTTTCCCGACACAGAAACCCTGATGACGCCCATGGAAGCCGTGAAAGCTGAAACTACCGATGAGGAGATCGCCCGGCTTTTCACCGCCCCTACCTATGAAGAAAACTATAAGGTGCTGATTCAGAAAATCAGGAAATACAATGAACATGTGCCTCCCCTGGTCAATGCGTACATGAACCTCTCCCCTACCATGCGAACATTCGGAACCGCGATCAATCACGATTTCGGGGAAGTTGAAGAAACAGGGATTTTAATATATATAGACGACATCTATCCCCGGAAAAAGGAAAGGCATCTTAAAACCTATATGCAAAGGTTTTCGCTGAAGGGACTCAGGTGGAGAATAAGAAGATAACAATCTATTTCTGAACGGCGTTTGCCTTTTTCATCATCTTACGCTTGAGGTTTGCTGCCTTGTTTTTGTGAATGACACGCTTTTTGGCAAGCTTATCGATCTGTGCAACAACTTTGGGAAGGTCTTTAGCCAGAACTTCTTTATCGTCGGTACCACGGAAATTTTTCACGGTATTCCTTACCGTTTTACCCTGGTATTTGTTGAGTGTGCGTTTTGTTTCGCTGCTGCGGATTCGTTTTTCTGCGCTTGTGTGATTGGCCATCTTAAATTCTGATTATAAATAAGGCGGCAAAGATACGAATTCTACTGAAATAAAAAAATTAGGAGTTAGGAATCAGGAGTTAATTATAAATTATTCCATGATAAAATTCTTAAATCTTCATTCAATTCCTAATTCCTAATTCCTAATTCCTAATTAAAAACCAGCTCCTAACTCATTTCTGTTCTTCCGAAGCGTTTTCAGTTCCAGGTTTGGCGACTGCCTTTTTTCTGGTCGTATTTTTCTTTTTCTTCGGCATCGCTTTTTTTACAGGGGTTGCCTGCTTCTTTTCTTCTGCTTTGGGCAATTCAGCTTTTACTTCCGCGGGCTTTGCTTTCTTTGGGCGACCTCTTTTCTTTCCTTTTGGCTTTAATGGTTTTTCAACTACCGTCGTTTTATTGATGGCACCCAGTTTAATAAGGATGGTTTGAATATCCTTTACATAATTTTCAGCCTCGGCCAATTCGAATTCATAATGATTTCTTAAAAATTCGAGTTCGTCTTCAGAAAATCTTATTGATTTCATTTTCTTGATTTTAGTGATTACTAATTTTTTGTAAAATTAGAAAAACTTCAGAACAATAAAAAATGTTAGCAGGATGTATGATTGCGGATGACGGATGTCGGAGCGCAGCGGAGATCCCGCCTTGGCGGGAACGGATCGCAGATAACAGATCACAGATCACAGATCGCCATTATTAACATATTTTTTTGTATCTTTGTAAGCCTATGCCGGAGATTTTCAGAATATTTGGATTTGTTTTCTTCTTCTACTCAAATGAAGGACAAGAACCTGTTCACGTCCATGTAAGGAAAGCAGGTGGGTTTGCAAAGTTCTGGATTGATCCGGTCGAACTTGATTTTTCACAAGGCATGAAAATTTCAGATATAAAGCAGGCAGAAGAACTGATAATAGAACATTTGGAGATAATTAAAACAAAATGGCATGAAATACATGGTAGCTGAACTTCTGTTTAAGGTAACGAAAGCATGGTACGAGAATGGATGGATATGTCTTTTGCTTTCTGATAAAAAAGAAGTCAGGTTCCCTGTTGAATTAAACAGGAAATTTAACAAAGCTTCATCTGATCAATTAAATAATATTGAGATTATCTGTGAAGGCACCGGACTACATTGGCCCGACCTCGATGAAGATTTAACCGTAACCGGAATCCTCGAAGGCCGGTTCTCCTCCTGAAACCATCGAAAAGCCTATCGCAGATGACAGATCACAGATCCCAGATCGCATATCGCGTATAAACCTTAGCATATTAACCACATTAGGCACATTAGGACACATTAGGTTATAGGCTGAAATTTCTATTGTGATCTATTGTGTCTATTGTGGTAAAAAGAAATCCGGCCCTCATTCCTGTTTCTTAACATACTGCAGATCGCAGATCGCCAACAATTGTGAAATCTGTAACGATAATGCTATGTAGATGTACAAAGATATTTCATTCCTGTTTCAGGCTTTTTCGCTTGTTATGTTACAACCATATCAAAAAAAAATTATAAAATAATTGAAAAAAAACTTGACTTTTTTAAAAAAGAATTGAGTACATTTGTTACTCGAAACCGACAGAATTGAATAAACCCTTCGAAAATACATACATCAATTCTGAAATGCAGGAATGCACCAATGCCCCAATGCAGGAATGCAGGGAAATGACCTCACCTCCTGACCCCCGCTCCTTAAAGGCGAGGGGGAACATATATCCTCCGTCATCCGTCATCCGTCATCCGTTCCCGCCAAGGCGGGATCTCCGCTACGCTCCGTCATCCGCCATCTGTCAATGGCTTGCGTTATATACCAAATCGCGTCAGGAAAAAGTGGTGATGCAGCGGCTGCTTGAAGAGGGCATTGAAGCTTATGTCCCCCTTCATAAGGTGATCAGGCAGTGGAGCGACCGGAAGAAATTGGTTGAAGAGCCCCTGATACGGTCTTATTGTTTTGTGAATGTTGCGCCGTTCCGGCAGCACAAAGTGCTCGGTGTGCCTGGAGCGGTACGGTATGTATGGTTCAGCGGGAAGCCCGCGGCAATACCGGCAAAACAGATTGACTTGCTGAAAATTATCACGGGTTATAACATCCCTGTTGAATGTCTTTCGGGGAACTTAATGCCAGGCACAAAAGTCAAAATTATTGCCGGTCCGATGGCCGGATATTGCGGCGAAATGATCTCCGGCTCTGGAAAGAGCCGGGTGATCATACGGATTGAACCGCTTGAAACGGCGATATCGATTTCGATTTCACCCGCACTGCTGGAAAGAATTAGGAATTAGGAATTAGGAATTAGGCGTTGTTTTTGCTAGGTCAGGAATGTGACTGAAAGGGCGAAGCTGGACCATTTAGGAATTAGGAGTTAGGAATTAGGAATTGAATGCGGTTTATACGTTATTCTGTTGATTTTTTTTGAGTGTTTTTATGATTGATCCGGTAATTTTTAAGATTTCTTCACCATCCTTTATCAGGGATTCTGCTTGCTTATCTGTAAGATATTTTGTTTCCTGAAGTAGTTTCAGCCAATATTTTGTTTCCCTTGCTTCTTTATAAACAATCGTCATCCTTGCAACAAAATCCTTATTGGAGTTCACCCCCAATGCTTCTTCAATATTAGCCCCGATTGAAGTTCCCGACCGAAGGACTTGACGACTCATGATAAATTCATTTTTCCCATGTAAATACTGATACAGTCTGATGATCCGAATCGCAAAAAGAAAAGCTTTCGTTTGAATAATATTATCTTCTTTCATAATTTTTCTACTTAATCGGATTAATGTAAAAAGGTAATACCCCTGTTAATAAAAAAAATCAATTCCTAATTCAATTCCTAATTCAATTCCTAACTCCTAATTCCTAATTCCTAATTGTGTTAGACACCCTCATCACCAACAAGACCCGCATCAAGCTTCTGCTCCGGTTTTTCCTGAATGCAGAGAGCAGCGCTTACCTCCGTGGGCTTGAGGAAGAATTTGGGGAATCGACCAACGCGATACGGGTGGAGCTGAACCGTTTTGAAGATGCGGGCTTGCTGACCAGCGGCAGGGAACGTAACAAAAAAGTGTTCCGGGCCAACATGAAGCATCCGCTGTATGATGACATCCATGGCATTTTACGGAAACACATTGGCTTGGACCGTATCATTGAGCAGGTGGTCCAAAAACTGGGCAACATTTCACGGGCTTATGTGATCGGAGCATTGGCCATGGGGCTGGATACCAATAAAGTGGAGCTGGTCCTGGTTGCAGAAACCATTGACCGGGAATACCTTGACAAATGCATTTTAAAAGCAGAATCCCTCATCAAGCGTAAAATCAGCAGCACGGTTCTGAAAGAAGCTGAAGAAAAGAAATACCTCACCGACCATCCCGGCATCCTTTTAATCTGGGGAAAAGGAAGCTAACTCCTAACTGAATTACAATGACTTTTGATCCATCATTGTTGGCAAGCAAGATAGAACAGCAATTTCCCGAGGTTTTATTTGCCTATATTTTTGGTTCTTCAAAAAATGGATCAATCAGGGCTGAAGGAGATGTGGACATCGCTGTCTGGATGAACGACCCAAAAACCAAAATGGATCTAATCCCACGACTGACCGGCATCGTAGAATCGGTGACCCAAGGCGCCCCTTGTGATCTTATATTACTGAATGATGCCGGCAGCCAGCTTGCATTTGAAGCCCTGCAGGGCAAGCTCCTTTTTGTCAGAGATGAGGCGCTGGATCTATTTTCAGGATTTTATGCACTTACTTGCAGAGAATATGAAGATACCATTGCCTGGATGAAAAAACAACTTCAATACCGAGGATATGAAGTACAATGGGATCATTGAATCAAAACTACGTATTATCGAACAGAAACTTGAAGAGATAGATAGTTGGCATATTATCTCATTCAAGCAGCTAACGGAGAGTTCTTTGCTGCAAAACGCGGTGGAGCGGGCCCTTCAGGTATGTACTGAAGTAATGATTGATATCAGTGAAAGGATACTCGCACTGAACAAAGTACCCCCATTCGCTTCTGCAGCTGAAAATATGAAAAAACTTCAGGACCTGGGTATTTTATCTTCACGCTCAGAATATGAGGAGATGGTGAAATTCAGAAACTTTATTGTGCACCGGTACGAAAGAATAGACCTTGAAATTATTTATAATATCTTACAAAATAAGCTTTTTCTTTTTCAGAAATTCATTCAGGAGATCAGAGAAAGCTAAAATTAATTCCTAACTCCTAATTCCTAATTCCTAACTGTATTTATGTTGCTTGAAAACATAAAAATCGCCGTAATCGGCTTAGGTTATGTCGGCCTTCCCCTGGCGGTTGAATTTGCAAAAAAATTTCCGGTGGTTGGTTTTGATATCAACCAGAAGCGGATCGATGAACTGGCAGAAGGGCATGATGCGACGCTGGAAGTGGAAGAGGAGAATCTGAAGTCGGTATTGATTTCGGATGACAGATGGCAGATGACGGAGCGCAGCGGAGATCCCGCCTTGGCGGGAACGGGGAGTCTCCGCCATCCGTCATCCGTCATCTGTTATCTGCAGCTGACCGCCGAAATAAACGACCTTCGTGGCTGTAACGTTTTCATCATCACTGTTCCTACTCCAGTTGATAAGAACAACAGGCCCGATCTGACACCTTTGATCAAGGCGAGTGAAACCGTCGGCAAGGTGATCCAAAAAGGCGGGATCGTTATTTACGAATCCACGGTGTACCCGGGATGTACAGAGGAAGACTGTGTGCCGGTCATCGAAAAAATATCAGGATTAAAATACATATCCGCGATCTGCGATCCCCCCTCCCCCAGCCCCTCCCCCGGGAGGGAGGGGGGGATCCGCTCCCGCCAAAGCGGGATCTCCGCTGCGCTCCGACATCCGGAAGATAACTGCTTTTATGCGGGGTATTCACCGGAGCGGATCAACCCCGGCGACAAGGTCAATACCGTTTTAACCATTAAAAAGATCACTTCCGGATCAACGCCGGAAGTGGCCGATTTTGTGGACAAATTATACAATACCATACTACTCAATGGCACCCACCGCGCTCCTTCCATCAAGGTTGCCGAAGCGGCCAAGGTGATCGAGAATTCCCAGCGCGACATCAACATCGCTTTCATGAATGAGCTGGCCAAGATCTGCAGCTATTTTAAAATCGATACCACGGATGTGCTGGAAGCGGCCGGTTCAAAATGGAATTTCTTAAAGTTCAAACCCGGACTGGTGGGCGGTCATTGCATCGGAATTGATCCTTTTTACATCGCTCAGAAGGCCGAAGAAGCCGGTTATTATCCCGAGATCATTCTCGCCGGCCGACGTATGAATGATGGCATGGGCGCCTGGATCGCCCGTGAAGTGATCAAACTGATGATCGCCAAAGACATTAAAATTAAAGATTCCAAAGTACTGGTACTGGGCATCACTTTTAAAGAAAACTGTCCCGATATCCGGAATTCAAAAGTGATTGATTTGATCAACGAACTGAAATCATTCGGATGTATTGTGGATATCTTCGACCCATGGGCAAATCAGGAAGAAGTTAAACATGAGTACGGAATTGATCTGATCACAGATGGCAGATGGCGGATGGCGGATGAAAATTACAACGCAGTTGTGCTGGCTGTAGCACATGAAAAGTTTAAAAATTTTGATTTTTCGAGACTGAAAGAAAAAACCGTGGTATACGATATAAAGGCAATGTTGCCAAGAGCAGCTGTGGACAGAAGACTGTAATTCAATTAGGAATTAGGAATTAGGAATTAGGAATTAGGAATTAGGAGTTAAAATTTAAGAATTAATTGTTATGTATCTTTGCAATTAATCTATAAATTATGAATACCATTATTATTAAACCCAGGAACAGGGAAGAACAGGATTTCCTTACCAGGCTTCTGAAAAAAATGAATGTAGCTGTGAATCTAGTGGAAGAACCTTTGGCTAATTATGAAACTAAAAAGGCGATGGAAGATGTTCATTTGAAAAAAGGAAAGAAAGTAAAAGACTCAAAAGAGCTTTTTACTAAACTGGGAATCTGATGTTTGAGGTACACATGCTGATCTGTTTTGAACTCCTAATTCCTAATTCCTAATTCCTAATTCCTAATTGAAAAAGGGGCCTCCTGCCTCAGCAAGCGCCCCTTTTCAAAACAGAGTCCCTGATTAAAGGGTGATGGAGCTTTCGGCGGTATGACCGGGAAAATCAAAAACGCTGGCCATGACCCTTACCCCGCTGAGGTCGGAAACATCGACCGTAGCCGTGAAAACATAGCGATTTAAGCGGGGGATGAGCACCCCTTCCCCTTTTTCGATCGTTATGCCGTTTGAATCAAAGATATGCACCCTGACCTTCTCCAGCCCGAAATCATCTCCTGCTTCCACCAGGATCACATCCCCCACCTTTCCTTCATAGGCGGAGGTATCGATCTGGTCTATCCAGGGCGGTCTGAGAAAATCGGTAAGGGCCACAATGTATGCCGAGGTTCCCTTTTCTGCTTTGGCCGTGTAGGCTGCCAGCATTTCAGGATCCTGGAGCACCGTCCGGGCGTAACTCACCGCATCGAAAAATCTCTTGCGTACGGCGATCTGTCCGGGTGTGGGTTCTTTGGAGGTTCTGTAGGGTGGAATGGTCATTACACTCCTTCCCCCGCGGTTTTTCAGTAACACCTGGTTCCCGAAAATTCCGCTGTAATTTTTCGTTAATTCATTGGATGTTGTTGACATAATTTTAAAATTTAAAGGTTAATAATTCGATCTTGGCCGTGATCAGTGATGTTTGACAAACTATCTTCAATTCCTCATTCCTAATTCCTAATTCCTAATTCTTAGTAGTAATATAATAACAATCAACCCAGCTGCTATCCACATGAATTTGCTCAGAACATTTTCCTTTGGCTCGGTTTTTATAAGTTTGATGCGTTCAACGGGGATTCTGAGGGTTCGGATGATGGTGTCGGCTTTGCAGCGGCCTTTAAGGTATATGGTATCGCGGAGCCTGATCAGGGAGATCTCGAGCCGGTCTTTGCGGATGACCGTTGTATCAGATAATCGGATGAGCGCAAGGGCGGTGTCGAGCGTCACTTCCGGCAGCTTGAGACTATCCCTGAATAAAATGGTATCAGCCAGCCTGAGTTCGGGATGATGGGCGACCAGGCGCTCAAGTTTCTTTTGAGGTGAACAGGCCGTGGACAGAAGAAGAAGTGATAAGTGAAGCGTGAAGCGTGAAGAGCGAAAAGTGAAGAGTGGAAATTCACGATAATTTATTGTTTTCATAATCTGTATTTTTAATTTAATTCCTAATTCCTAATTCCTAATTCCTAATTATTTAATTGTCTTTCTTAGAACTTCATCCGGCAAATAGAGCAGTCCGAGGATGGTTGGCAGGAGTGCGATGAATTCTCCTCCGCTCATGATCCTTAAGTAAAGCAAGCTGACGGACGTTGCCAGGAGGATGAAACCAAGCAAAGAGGTTCGCCAGTTACTGATGATTCGCTTTTTCATGATTTTTCCCTCCTTCTCATAACATGGTTGTTCAGGTAATCATCGATATCACTGAGGCGATAGAATACTTTCCCCCCGATTTTGCTGTAAGGCAGCATTCCCCTTTCCCGGTATTTATCGAGGGTTCGTTTTGAAATGTTCAGAATTTTACAGACATCCTGGTGGTCGAGCCATTTAAGCTCCAAGGAAGTCTGGTTTTCAAGTTTTCCCTCCATACGTTTCAAACGTTGATTGATTTCGTTGAGGTGCCTTTTAATCTGATAAATGGTTTCCATAATTTTTATGCTTTGAGTTTATGCAAACAAAATTAGTCCGCCCGAAGGGCCGGCGGTAGTGGTAAAGGGTGGCACCACCCTTTACCATCACATTGAAAATGTGTACGATAGATTAATTATTAAGAATGTTTTTGGGGAAATTATTCGTCATTTTTCGCAATTCATCGCAAAGCAGTTTCACGGTTTCCGGGGTTGGGACATCAAAATGATTTTTAAGGCTTTTAACGCTGATCTCTTTTTGATGGGGCGTTCTGAATTTCTGGGCTATCATACGGCAGAGTTCCGATTTATTGTCAAGATCAAAGGCATTAAATTCAAAGAACATACGGGCCGTGGCTCCAAGCATCTCAACGCTGATGCGCACCGGTAGTTTTCCGGTATTTCCAGTTGCGTTTGAAGGGATACTCAGCACAGGAAGAAATTCGACCAGGCAGACAAAGCAATGCAGCTCATCCAGCAGTTCCTCTACCAGGATTCTCCACATATAAGCATGACGCCGGGCAAGAAAAAGTACTTTCTTCAGAACATCTTCTCCGGGAGTCTGACCCTTATCGGGGATAAAGCTGGGATGATAAAAAACACTATGCTGACGCAGAATGGTGTTTTTATAACCGTACTCCTCCGGTACATGAAGCGGAATGGTGACGGAAATAAATTTCCTGCAACGAACGACAGCCTGTCGGAGAAACAGGCATTTCCCCTGTTCGTCCATGTCTCTCTGGGCGTCCATGAGTTGTTCAAGCAGACGGGCTTTCAGATCAAACAGATGGTGGGCAAAGGTTTTAAAGGAGGTAAACCCGTTTACACCCGTAAGTTTGAAAAGAGGAAACTGCTTCCCTTTTTGTTGTTTTGACCTATGGTCGAAGCTGATTCTGATGGCAGAAGCTTCATTGAATTCGCTGAAAATTTCATTCAGCATGTGCGGAAAAGAGTCCATTGATTTCATGGTACAATTTTTTGGTTTATTCCGCTTAATCCGCTTCATCCCCAAAAGGTAATACGACAGAATTCCATTTTTAACATTTTTTAACAATTTTATGCCTGAATCTGCTGTTTTCGGCGATATTTACAGATTGAACCGATCCTGTTTGTTTAAGGGCTGTTTAAGGGTTGTTTAAGCGGTCATTAAGGCACCTTTAGGAGGTCTTTAAGGCAGGTATATGGAAGTTAATTGTTTTCATGTCCGCCTATCCCAGAAAAACCAATAAGCGCGTCCTGGTGACCGGCGTTGCCGGTTTCATCGGGAAACACCACTGAAAATAAACGTTCTCGGAAGTTTGTAGGTTCGAGGTTTAAGGTTCAAGGTTCAAGGTTTAAGGTTCAAGGTTTAAGGTTCAAGGTTTAAGGTTTAAGGTTCAAGGTTTAAGGTTCAAGGTTTAAGGTTCAAGGTTCGAGGTTCGAGGTTCAAGGCTTAAGGTTTAAGGTTCAAGGTTTAAGGTTTAAGGTTCAAAAATGAAGGTTGAGAGGTTTGAGGATTTGGATATTTGGAAAGATGCAAGGGGGATTTGCACCTTAATCTTTCGTGTTACTTCCTCAGAGAATTTTTCAAAAGACTTTAAATTCAGGGATCAGATCAGGGCTTCTTCAGGTTCAATTATGGACAACATTGCCGAAGGGTTTGAAAGAGGTGGGAATAAGGAGTTTGCGCAATTTCTATTTATTGCTAAAGGTTCCTGTGGTGAAACCAGATCACAATTATACAGGGCAAATGATTTTGGTTATCTCAAAAAAGAAGAATTTACTACACTTATGGACCAAACAACAACACTTAGTAAGAAAATTTCAAGTTTAATCACATATATCAAATCCAGTCAATTCAAAGGCGAAAAATATCATTGAACCTGGAACTTGGAACCTTGAACCTTGAACTTGGAACTTTGAACCTTGAACTTGGAACCTTGAACCTGAAACAAACGATAGGCGATAATTTTTCAATTCCTCATTCCTAATTCTTAATTCAAATCATCAGTTGCATATGGCAAAAGTCGCATTAATATCAGGCATCACGGGTCAGGATGGCAGCTATCTAACTGAACTTCTGCTTAGCAAAGGATACATCGTACACGGAATAATCCGTCGTTCCAGTTCATTCAATACCTTCCGGATCGATCACCTCTATTCCAATAAGGAGATCCTGAATAAAACCCTTTTCCTGCACTACGGTGATTTGACCGATTCAAGTAACCTGAATCGGCTGGTTGAAAGAACACAGCCTGATGAGATCTATAACTTAGGTGCACAATCACATGTTCATGTCTCATTTGAGGTACCTGAATATACTGCCGAAGTGGATGGAATAGGCACATTAAGGTTTCTTGATGCCATCAGGGAAAGCAAAATTAAAACCAAATTCTACCAGGCAAGTACATCAGAGTTATATGGACTCGTACAGGAGATTCCGCAGACCGAAAAGACCCCGTTTTATCCGCGAAGTCCATATGCAGCAGCAAAACTTTACTCCTTTTGGGTGACTAAAAACTATCGGGAGGCCTATAATCTTTTTGCATCTAATGGCATTCTGTTCAACCATGAATCTGAAAGAAGGGGAAAAACATTTGTTACCCGGAAGATTTCAGTCGCGGTATCCAAGATTATGCTTGGACTTCAAGATAAACTATTGATGGGAAACCTTGACTCCAAGCGGGACTGGGGGTACGCTCCGGAGTACGTGGAAGGGATGTGGCGCATGTTACAGGCCGACAAGCCCGATGATTTCATCCTGGCAACCAATGAAACACATACGGTTAAAGAGTTTATCGAAGAATCCTTCAAAGTCCTCAACGAAGAGGTCTGCTGGGAAGGCTCAGGAGTTGATGAGGTTGGAATATTGAAGTCTAGCGGAAATATAGTGGTTGGCATTGACCCCCGATATTTCAGACCCACGGAGGTTGATCTCCTCATCGGTGATTACTCCAAGGCTAAAGCCATACTAGGTTGGTCACCGAAAATAAAATTCCATGAATTGGTTAAGATCATGGTAGAAGCTGATTTCGAAAAGATCAGGGATAGGAATGATTGAAGGTTTCAGGTTTCAAGTTTCAGGTTTCAAGTTTCAAGTTAAACCTTAAACCTGCATCCTGAAACTTAAAAACGGTGTGGCTTAATCGTCAGCAAAATGCATTATTATTTGACCGGGATATCAAAACGATCGGCAAACATATTGCAAATGAAAGAAGTTTCAAGTCTCAAGTTTCAAGTTTCAAGTTCCAATAACCTGCAACCTTCAACCTGAAACCTGCAACCTGAAACCTGCAACCTGAAACCTGCAACAATAAAGGGGGATGACCGAAAACCAATTCATAGAGTATAAACAAAGTTGGCATGATGACTACCTAAAATGGATTTGCGGTTTTGCAAATGCTTCAGGTGGGACTTTGTTGATTGGGGTCAAGGATGATGGAAGTGTGACAGGTGTTGAGAATTTCAGACAACTCATGGTAGAAATTCCAAACAAATCGCGTGATTTAATGGGGGTTACGGTCAACCTTAATGAAAAACAGGAAAATGAAAATCACTTTCTTGAAATCATTATCCCCGCCTATACTGTTCCTATCTCCTTACGGGGTCGCTATTATTTTAGGAGTGGCAGTACAAATATGGAATTGACAGGCAATTCGTTGACTGAGTTTTTATTGCGAAAATTTGGAAGATCATGGGATGATGTCATTGAAGATTCATTTACTTTCGAGGATGTAAATCTGACAACCATCGAAGAATTTAAAAAACTTGCAACTGATCGCTTGCCCTATGTCGCAACTGAAGCCAACCCACTGGTTATTCTTGATAAATTAAACCTGCTTAAAAACGGAAAATTTAAAAGAGCAGCTGTTTTGCTGTTTGGTAAAAATCCGCAACACTTTTTCATGCAGGCACATATAAAAATTGGAAAGTTTATCTCTGATGCAGATATCCAGACCAGTGATATTGTCGGGGGGAATCTGTTTCAGCAAATAGAACAAACGCTGAGCATGCTGAAAACAAAGTACCTGCTTAGCCCTATTTCTTACGAAGGAATACATCGCCGCGAAAAACTGGAGTACCCCTACAATGCATTACGGGAGGCAATATTAAATAGTATCATTCACAGAAATTATCTGACTACTTCAGCTGTTCAAATCCGGGTTTATGATGACAAACTAATGGTCATGAACGAAGGAATGTTGCCTGATGAAATTAAAATTGAAGACCTGAAACGAGACCATCTTTCAAAACCCCGCAACACCCTGCTTGCCGATGTTTTCTACAAATCAGGGTTTATTGAAAGCTGGGGGCGGGGAACGGTAAAGATAATAAGCGAATGCGTAAACGAAAACATGCCGGAACCCGACTTTGAAAGCCGTGGGCATCTTTTTTCAGTGATCTTTTACAAAACCAAATTCACGGAGAAAAGTTCGGAGAAAAGTTCGGAGAAAAGTTCGGAGAAAAGTTCGGAGAAAATTATGAACATAATAAAGAATAATCCTGAAACCACTATTGCAAGCCTGGCAAAACAACTTGGCATGTCTACGCGGGCGATTGAAAAACAAATAACAACTTTGAAGAAAAGGAATCTCATCATACGTATCGGCCCCGCCAAAGGCGGCCATTGGGAAATATCCTGAAACCTTCAACCTGAAACCTGAAATCGAGCAGAATTGTCATCTTTGTTAGTAGTGTGCAAAAAGAATTTGCAAAAGAGCGCAAAGCGATAAGGGATTTTATAAATAATGACCCTTTGCTCAATCGCTTCTTTGTGGTTTTTTTATTTGAAGATGTCCCTGTAAAATCAAGCAGCGCCGAGGAAATCTATCTTAACGAGGTTAGGAACTGCACCTTATATGTTGCGCTTATAGGTGCCGAATATGGATTTGAAGATAATGATGGGATTTCACCAACAGAACATGAATACGACCTGGCAACAGAATTAAAAAAGCCCCGGTTCATCTTTGTTAAAGATGTTCTGGTGAAGGACAGGCATTCCAAAATGACCGCCTTGCTTAAAAGGGTAGAGTCGCAATTGGTTCGGCGAAAATTTGCTGAGACTACCGAACTCACAACAGGAATTTATGCAAGTCTGGTGCAGTATTTACTTGAAACGAAAAATATTCACACCGGTCCTTTTGATGCAACCGCTTGCCAAAATTCATCACTGGAAGATATTTCGGAAGAAAAAGTAGTCTGGTTTTTACAACGTGCCCGCAATATGCGCCAATTTGCCCTTTCACATGAAACGCCCGTTGCAGATGTATTATCGCATTTGAACTTATTTGACGGTGGCCAGCCTAATCATGCTGCTATTTTATTGTTTGGCAAGCTGCCCCAACGTTTTCTCATCTCATCAGAGATCAAATGTATGCACTTTCATGGAACAGAAATTGGCAAGCCGATACCATCATATCAAATTTTCAAGGGCACTGTTTTCGACCTGGTTGATCAGTCTGTTGATTTTGTGTTGTCAAAATTGAATCGAAAGATTGGAACGCGAGCCAATGGTCCGGTTGTTTCCGAGGAATATGACATTCCACCTGAAGTAGTAAGTGAAGCAATAATCAATGCTGTGGCTCATCGCGATTATAGCAGTAACGCCAGTGTTCAGGTGATGCTCTTCGCTGATCGTTTAGAGGTTTTGAGCCCGGGCAATCTTCCGAATACATTGACTTTATTGCAGCTACGTAAGCCACATGCTTCTGTCCCCCGAAATCCACTTATTGCAGATCCATTGTTTTTGACCAAATATATTGAGAAGGCAGGTACAGGAACGGTCGATATGATAAATCGTTGCAGAAATGCCGGGATGAAACTGCCGCAATACTCGATGGATGGAGCCTTTTTTATGACAACCATCTGGCGCAATACAGGTGGTATGACAGGTGGTATGAGAGGTGGCATAACAGGTGGTATGACAGGTGGTATGACAGGTGAGGTAATTGAATTAACTGAAGCACAAAGCAAGGTTATACAAATAATAAAAGGCAATACGAAAGTTACCATAAAAGCGATTGCACATGAATTAAACATTAATATTTCTGCTGTACAAAAACATATTGAAAAGTTAAAAGGAAAAGGAATTGTCGAACGCATCGGACCAGCTTTTGGAGGTTATTGGAGAGTGAAAGAACTTTGAACAAAAAAGAGGCCAACATATGAACCCTGAAAGAAGTTTCAAGTCTCAAGTTTCAAGTTCCAATAACCTGCAACCTGAAACCTGAAACCTGAAAACTACCCAGAAAACTAACCTGAAAACTAACCTGAAACCCGCAACCTGCAACCTGAAACCTTCAACCTGCAACCTGAAACCTTCAACCGGAAACTATTGATCTTTAATGGAAAAAGCTGAAATAGTTATATATAAAGAACTTGGCAATACTGATTTTCAAATCGAAGTAAGGGTTGAAAATGAGACGGTGTGGCTTAATCGTCAGCAAATTGCATTATTATTCGACCGGGATATCAAAGCGATCGGTAAACATATTGCAAATGTGCTAAAAGAAGAGTTGAGCTCTTTGTCAGTTATCGCAAAATTTGCGACAACTGCAACTGACGGTAAAGTTTACAAGGTTGAATACTACAATTTAGATATGATTATCTCTGTTGGGTATAGAGTTAAATCGCAACGTGGTATTCAGTTCAGGATTTGGGCCAACAGCGTATTGAAAGAATACCTTTTGAAAGGATACGTAGGCAATCATCGCTTAGAAAAAATTGAGAACAACGTTTATTCCTTGAATAAGAGAGTGGATGAATTTGAATTCCAGCTTAAAACAAATCTACCTCCAACTGAAGGTATTTTTTTTGAAGGACAAATTTTCGATGCTTACCAGTTTGCATCGGATATAATCAAATCGGCGACAAAATCTATTGTACTGGTAGACAATTATGTTGATGAAAGTGTGCTTACTTTGTTGTCGAAAAGAAAAAGCAAAGTGACAGCCACGAGATATACTGCTTCAGTTACAAACCAGTTGAAATTGGATTTGAAACGATTTAATGCCCAATATCCAACAGTTGAGGTAAAAACGTTTACCAAATCGCACGACAGATTTCTGATTGTTGACCATGCTACGGTTTATCATATTGGCGCTTCGCTAAAAGACCTTGGCAAAAAATGGTTTGCCTTTTCAAAAATCAAACTCAATGCCTTGGAAATCATAAATAAATTGACCTGAAACCTGAAACCTGTAACCTGTAACCTGCAACCTGTAACCTGCAACCTGCAACCTGGAACCTGAAACTTTTGCAGATCCATTGTTTTTGACCAAATATATTGAGAAGGCAGGTACAGGAACGGTCGATATGATAAATCGTTGCAGAAATGCCGGGATGAAACTGCCGCAATACTCGATGGATGGAGCCTTTTTTACGACAACCATCTGGCGCAATACAAGTAGTATGACAAGTGGTGCAACAGGTGGTGCAACAGGTGGTGCAATCCTGACGGTTCGTCAACAGGAGATCATTAACCTGATCCAGCAAAACAACAGGATCTCCTACCGTGAAATTGCCAGAATACTCGACATCAACGGTTCGGCCGTTATAAAACAGATGAGCGCACTGAAACGACTTTGCGCAATTGTAAGGATAGGCGGAAACCATGGGTATTGGAAGGTTTTAAATTACGGCTCCGCTGGGCTGAGCGAATAGGTTGCAGGTAACAGGGAGCAGAATAACTCTTAACTCCTAACTCTTAACTCTTTTATGCTTCTTAACGAAATTAAAATAGGTGTTATCGGTCTTGGATACGTCGGACTCCCTCTGGCTGTTGAGTTTGCCAAGAAGATTCCGGTTGTTGGGTTTGATATTAACCAGGCAAGAATTGACGAATTAGCCAAAGGACACGACAGCACCCTCGAAGTAGAAGACGAAAACCTGAAAGGTGTATTAAACCCCCAACTCTTAACTCTTAACTCTCAACTCTCAACTCCTAACTCTACACTCCCAACTCCTAACTCCTCACTCTTAACTCTTAACTCAGGCTTACATCTCTCTACCAATTTGGAGGATCTCAGGGGATGTAACGTATTCATTGTTACCGTTCCTACTCCTGTTGACAAAAATAACAGGCCTGATCTTACACCCTTAATCAAAGCCAGCGAGACAGTTGGGAAGGTTATTCCCAAAGGGGGAATTGTAATTTATGAATCCACTGTTTACCCTGGTTGTACCGAAGAGGATTGTATTCCGGTGGTGGAAAAGGTTTCAGGTTTCAGGTTTCAGGTTGATTTCTTTGCAGGGTATTCTCCAGAAAGGATCAATCCGGGGGATAAGGTAAATACCGTATTAACAATTAAAAAGATCACTTCGGGTTCGACACCTGAGGTGGCTGATCTTGTTGACCAGCTATACAATACTATCCTTTTAAACGGCACTCACAAGGCACCGAGCATCAAGGTGGCGGAGGCCGCAAAGGTGATCGAGAATTCGCAACGGGATATCAATATCGCCTTTATGAATGAGTTGGCGAAGATCTGCAGCTACTTCAAGATCGATACTACAGATGTATTGGAAGCAGCAGGAACCAAGTGGAACTTTTTAAAGTTCAAGCCTGGTTTGGTTGGCGGGCATTGCATCGGAATAGACCCCTATTACATTGCTCAGAAGGCTGAGGAAGCTGGCTACCACCCGGAGATCATCCTTGCAGGCCGCAGGATGAATGACGGCATGGGAGCTTGGATTGCGAGGGAGGTGATCAAAATGATGATCGGGAAAGAGATTAAGATCAAAGGCTCTAAGGTGCTGGTACTTGGTATTACCTTTAAGGAGAACTGCCCTGATATAAGGAACTCAAAGGTGATTGATTTGATCAGGGAGCTGAAGACTTTCGGCTGCCTTGTTGATGTTTACGATCCCTGGGCAAGCCCCGAAGAAGTAATGCATGAGTACAGTATCGAACTCTTAACTCCTAACTCTTCACTCTTAACTCCTAATTCCTCATTCCTAATTCCTAATTACAACGCAGTTGTGCTTGCTGTTGCACATCTTGATTTTGCTGACCTGGATATGAAGACCAGGGCCATGGATTCTGTTTTATATGACATTAAGGCGATTTTACCACGAGAATCTGTTGATAGAAGGTTATAACCGATTGGAGAATTGACATTATCTTTGAACATCTTTAAAGAGAAATAAAGGAATGAAAGGATGATTTTTAATTAAAGCAATATGATCGACAAAATCAGGATCAATAATTTCACAGCCTTTGACACTTTGGACATTAGTTTTTCAAGTGGGGTGAATATTTTTATCGGGGAGAACGCCACCGGTAAAACACATATTCTTAAAGCCGTATATTCGTCTTGCCAAATTACTAAAAGCAAAAAAGGTTTTGCACATAAAATAAATGACGTCTTTTATCCTGCCGGTAAACAAATCGGCCGATTGGTGAAAAGAACCAAAGGAAGTACCAGTGGGTGGATTGAATTAAAACGAACTTTAAAATCCGGACAGGAAGCAACACTTCGATTGTCACTCACAAATCACAATACATCTCCTGATCAGGCTAAGGTTACCGGATCAACAAAGTTGTGGATGGAAGAACCGTTTGAAGCGGTCTTTATTCCTGTTAAAGATATGATGGCAAATGCACCGGGCTTTCGTTCGATGTTTGCCCTCAGAAATCTTCATTTCGAGGAAGTTTATCTTGATATTATAGACCACGCCTTTCTTCCTTCAATCAAGGGTCCAATAGAAAAAGACAGGGCAAGTATCCTTGAGATTCTGCAGAAAGCAATGGAGGGTAAGGTGATTGAAAAAAAAGAAGAATTCTTCCTGAAAAACAAGCAAGGTGAACTTGAGTTCACATTACTTGCGGAAGGATACAGAAAACTTGGCCTGCTATGGTTATTGATACAAAATGGTTCACTTTTAAATGGTAGTGTTTTGTTATGGGATGAACCTGAAACTAACCTGAATCCTAAACTTTTAGAAACAGTTGTTAAAATTTTAATGGAATTACACAGGTTGGGAGTGCAAATTTTCATAACAACCCATGATTATATTTTACTCAAGGAATTTGATCTGGCAACTAAACCTGGTGACAATATCAAATACCATGCCCTTTATAGAAGGAAAGACAATAATGAAGTTGCTTATTCTGCAGCAGACAACTTTCAGGACCTCTCTCCTAATGCCATTGACGACACATTCGGTTCTCTAGTAAACCGTCAAATACAAAAAGAGATGGGAGGACTTGGTAAATGAAACTGACAAGACAAAGGCCACCTATCATGGCGCTCCTATGAAAGCAGTCGATATCCTGGTTGAACTGGATACAACTTATTTGTTTGTGGAGGTTAAACATTATGAACACCTTGAAGAGTTGATCATTGGTCCATTGGATGACCATGATACTTTAACGAAAAAGAGAGATCATCATACCTGGTTAAAAAATTATCTTAAATATAAATTCAGAGATTCCTACTTGTATCGGCATGCTGAAGGAAAAACAGAGAAGCCTATTCATTATTTATGCCTGCTCAATTTCGATAATGCACTCAACCTCGCTATAAATAAGAACCTTAGAAAAGAATTACCTATAGGAAAACCTGTACAAAGGTGGCAGAAGAAATTATGTGAAAGCTGTCAAGTTCTGAACGAAACTGCATGGAATATTGCATTTCCAAGGTGGCCTGTTCGGAATTAGGTTATACAAATTACCCCAACTCCTTCAGGTTTCAGGTTTCAAGTTTCAAGTTCAAAGTCTCAAGTTTCAAGTTCCAAGTTTCAAGTTCAACCTGGAACCTGAAACCCGAAAAGCTTAACACATATTATGACGAAAAAACAAAAAATTATTGAAAAGCTCCTATCAGGAGAATCAGATAATAATTTTGATTTTTCAGACCTGGTAAATCTGTTGAAAAAACTCGGGTTTCAGCACAGAGTCAAGGGAAGTCATAACATATTCTACCAGGCATCTATTATTGAGATTATAAATATACAATCTCTCAGAGAAAATAAGGCAAAACCTTACCAGGTTAAACAAATCAGGAATTTAATATTGAAATATAAACTGAAAATAGACGCGTGATGAAAAGCAAATACGAAATCATCATTTATTGGAGCAGTGAGGATGACTGTTTGTTAGCGGAAGTACCGGAATTACCAGGTTGCATGGCTGATGGAAAAGATTACAATGAAGCCATTGAGAACGTTCTTATCGTGATCGACGAATGGATCGAAACAGCGAGATTGACCGGAAAAGAAATTCCCGAACCAAAAGGCAGACTGTTATATGCTTGATGGGGTTAAACCTGCAACCTGAAACCTGAAACCTGAAACAAGTGAACAAGTGAACAAGTGAACAAGTGAACTTGCAACCTGAAACCTGAAACCTGAAACCTGAAACCTGAAACCTGAAACCCCGTTGATATACTATAACGACCTAAAGGTCTTTCAGGTGGCGGATTGAGAAAAAATTACGATTATCTTTGTAAAAACAAAATTCATATGCAAACCTTGAAATTAAGAGTGAACGACAGGGTTTACGAAAAGCTTATATGGCTTCTGAGTAAATTCAACAAGGATGAAATCGAAATCATTCCTGAGAATACTGATTTTGTGAAGAATCAAAATTATCTTGTCGGCGAATTGAATGAGATACTAAAAGGGAAAGCCAACTTTATAGAAATGGATGAAGCTGAACAAAGGCTTGAAAATAGGTTAAATAAGCATGAAAATTGTATTTAAGGATACTTTCCTCATTCGATTAGAAAACCAAATCGAATACATATCCTGCGATAGCCCAAAACGAGCAAGAAAATTCAAATCAGATTTATTGGGCAGAATTAAAGAAATTCCAGCAAATCCTTACCGATACAGGAAATCAATTTACTTCGAAGAGGAATCAATAAGAGATTTAATTTTTAAAGGATATACAATTGTTTTTCGGATAGCAAACGAAAACATTGAGGTTTTTGGTTTCGTGAATTATCAAAAGGCCCCAACGGATTAAAAATCGGAAAAACGGTCAATGCTATTCAGGCACTGACAAGTTTCAAGTTTCAAGTCTCAAGTTTCAACTTGAAACCTGACGGACGACGGAAGACGGAAGACGGAAGACGGAAGATGGAAGACGGAAGACGGACGACAAAATGAAATCATACAAATTCGAGAAACTTGAGGTCTGGCAAATTTCTCTTGCCCTTTCAGATATAATCTATGAGATAATCAAGAGTCTTCCTAAAGAGGAAGATTTCAACTTGAAAGGACAAATGCGCAGGGCAGTAACTTCCATTAGCCTGAACATTGCGGAAGGTTCAACAACTTCATCAGATAAAGAACAGGCAAATTTTTTACGTATAGGCTTTCATTCAACAATTGAAATCATAGCTTGTCTGAAGTTGATCGAAAGACGAAAATATTTGAAGCCAGACGATCCATTAATGATTCAGGCATATGAAGAAACGAATCATGAATTTGCAAAACTCTCAGCCTTTATCTCATCCCTTAAATGACGGACGACGGACGACGGAAGACGGAAGACGGAAGACGGACGACGGACGACGGACGACGGAAGACGGAAGACAGTCCTCGGTCATCAGTCCTCGGTCATCGGTCATCAGTCCTCGGTCATCGAAACCTGTTTTTGATGTGGTGTGTTCATGGGGTCGGTTTTTAAGATTTATTTAACTTAATCGGGTTTTAAGGTGCAAGGTAAACAGTGAAACCGAGTTTTGAGGCCTTTTGTGCTAATCTGTGTAACCGGCTCATTCATTGTATAAGGAGTATATCATGCTCCTATAAGGGTTGTATAAGGCTCCTATAAGGGTTGTTCGATGGGTGTATAAGTGGGGTATAAGGAAATGGCAAAAATATGTGGTGACGTGGTGACGTGGCGCCGTGGTGAAAAAAGGTCACTTGTTCACTCGTTCACTTGTTTACTTTAAATATTAAACCCTATGATTTCCAGCAATGATATTTTGCTCATAACCGGCGGCACCGGGTCTTTCGGCAATGTCACTCTTGAGCGCTTTTTGAATACTGATTTTTTCAAAGAAATCCGGATTTTCAGCCGGGATGAGAAAAAGCAGGATGATATGCGCCAGCATTACCAGAATGACAAGATCAAATACTATATTGGCGATGTGCGCGACAAACGTAGCATTGATAACGCTATGCGTGGGGTGGATTACGTTTTTCATGCTGCAGCCTTAAAGCAGGTGCCTTCTTGTGAGTTTTTCCCTATGGAAGCAGTAAGGACCAATGTGATGGGTTGCGAAAATGTACTTGACAGCGCCCTGGAAAATGGGGTAAAACGTGTTGTTGTTTTAAGCACCGATAAAGCAGTGTATCCCATCAACGCGATGGGTATTTCAAAGGCATTGAGTGAAAAGGTGATGGTTGCAAAATCTAGAAACCTGAATGGCAGTGGAACTGTATTTTGCGGGACAAGGTACGGTAATGTGATGGCCTCGAGGGGTTCTGTGATACCTTTGTTTGTGGAGCAAATAAAAAATGGACAACCTCTTACGCTGACCGATCCTCAAATGACCCGGTTCATGATGACTCTGGAAAGTGCTGTTGACCTGGTATTGTTTGCTTTTGAAAATGGAGCCAATGGGGATATTTTCGTGCAGAAAGCGCCGGCGTCGACTATCGAGATTCTTGCAAAAGCACTACTTGAGTTATACAAGGTTTCCAATCCAATCAGTATCATCGGAACTCGTCACGGGGAGAAGTTATATGAAACCTTGGTAAACCGCGAAGAAATGGTTAAGGCAGTAGACATGGGGGCATATTACCGGATCCCAGCAAATAACCGTGACTTGAATTATGGCAAGTACTTTACAGAAGGCGAACAGGAAGTTACCGGGACTGAAGAGTATACCTCCCACAACACCAGACGCCTGGATATTGAAGAGACCAGTGAACTACTGTTAAAACTTAACTTTATAAGGGAAGATGTCCTTAATAATAGATGATACATCGTCACGGGTCATGAATCACGAGTCACCAATAAAAATTGGCATTACCGGCCAGGTAGGATTTATTGGCACACATTTATTCAATACGTTTGGACTCTACCCTGATAAATATACAAGAATTCCTTTCGACGACAATTACTTCCAAAGCAAGGACAGACTTGAATTATTCGTAAAGGAATGTGATGTTATCGTTCACCTGGCAGCCATGAACCGCCACAATGATCCGGCAGTGATCTATCAAACAAACATCGGTTTGGTCAGGCAATTGATTGATGCACTGGAAAAAACAAAATCGACTCCTCATCTCCTTTTCTCCTCCTCAACACAGGAAGAACGCGATAACCTCTATGGGAAATCCAAAAAAGAAGGAAGGGAATTGCTTGAAACCTGGGCAGATAAAAATTCAGGTCAGTTTACGGGATTCATTATCCCGAACGTTTTCGGACCTTTTGGTAATCCATACTATAATTCTGTTGTTGCCACTTTTTGCCACCAGTTAACGCATAATGAACAACCCCGCATCGATGTGGACGGGGAGATGAAGCTGATCTATGTTGCCGAGCTGGTCCAACATTTTATTGAACAGATTGAAGATATCAACCAGCATCACAAAAACGACGTGGTCATCGAAACGATTCAACTTCAGCATACAACAGAGGTAAAGGTAAGTATTATTCTAAAGGCACTTGAATCTTACAAAGCAGATTACTTTGAAAAGGGAGAAATCCCGCCTTTGAATACATCTTTTGACCGAAATTTGTACAACACTTTTTTATGTTATATCGACCACAAAAGCTTCTTTCCCTTTAAACTTAAGTTAAATACAGATCAGCGCGGTAGTTTTGTTGAAACCATCAAACTCAACAGCGGCGGTCAGGTTTCCTTTTCAACAACCATTCCGGGCATCACCCGCGGCAATCACTTCCATACCCGGAAAGCTGAAAGGTTCGCCGTTATTAAAGGAAAGGCGAAAATAGAATTAAGAAGAATTGGGACTAAGGAGGTTTTATCCTTTGAACTTGATGACAATCAACCTTCCTTTGTAGATATGCCTGTTTGGTATACACATAATATTACAAATATCGGAAGTGAAGAGTTGTATACCATTTTTTGGATTAATGAACAATACAACCAAGAGGACCCTGATACATTCTTCGAGAAAGTATAACCCCAAAACTGAAACTTGAAACCTGAAACATGGAACCAATAGCTCCCTTAAAGTTAATGACAATCCTAGGCACACGCCCTGAAATTATTCGCTTGTCAGAGGTGATTAAGGCCTGCGATCGATACTTTGAGCATGTTTTGGTCCATACCGGACAGAATTGGGATTACTCTTTGAACCAGGTATTCTTTGAAGATCTTGGCCTGCGTGCCCCCGATCATTACCTCGATAGCGTCGGCAATACCCTGGGTGAAACCATGGGAAACATCATTGCCCGGTCCTATGATGTGCTGGTGAAGGAGAAACCCGATGCATTGCTTATCCTGGGAGATACCAATTCGGCACTTTCTGCCATTTCGGCTAAACGTCTTAAAATTCCCATATTCCATATGGAAGCAGGGAACCGATGTTTCGACCAAAATGTCCCTGAAGAAATCAACCGCAAAATAGTGGACCATATTTCCGATATCAACCTCCCTTATACTGAGCATTCACGAAGATATTTGCTGTCTGAAGGATTTCGCAAAGAACATATTTTTGTTACAGGTTCTCCTATGACAGAGGTATTGAAGAAACATAAAACTGCTATAGATCAATCGGATGTATTGAATGCTCTTGAATTGAAATCTAACAATTATATCCTTGTTTCTGCCCACCGTGAGGAAAACATTGATATAGAAGAAAATTTTATTAGCCTAATGAACTCAATTAATGATATTGCCGAACGCTACCAACTACCTGTTATTTACTCTACCCATCCTAGGAGTTTGAAATTTATCGAGAAACGCAAGTTCATCTTTCATTCCCTTGTTCAAAATCTGAAACCATTTGGATTTTTAGACTACAATAAACTACAGATGAACGCTTATTGTGTTTTGTCAGATAGTGGTACTTTATCGGAGGAGAGCGCAATGCTGGGATTTGTTGGTATTCTGCTTCGCACTTCCACTGAGCGACCTGAAGTTTTAGATAAGGGAACTTTAATTATTGGAGGAATAAAAGGTAATGATATAAAACAATCTATTGACCTGGCTATTTCGATAAAAGAGAATAACCCTCAAATCGCAACAATCCCTCTTGATTATTTTGATGACAACGTATCAATTAAAGTGGTAAAAATAATTCAAAGCTACGTAAGCATTGTGAGGGAAGTAGTGTGGGGCCAATAAGAGTTCTGATGATTACTCATTCTTCTATGTGCTACAAGCAATATTAAAGTAGCTTTCGTTCAACTTGTGTTGCGTCTTTTGAAAACCTATAAAGGTAAAAATTGAATATCAAGTATTTGCACCTAATAATATGGTAAATCAAAAAATACAAATAATCATTCCAATGTCAGGATTTGGTGAGCGATTCCGGCGTGCCGGTTATACAATTCCAAAACCTTTAATTGAAATTGAGGGCAAACCAATAATCGCTCACGTTATTGATATGTTTCCCGGGGAAGTTGATTTTATATTTATATGTAATTACGATCATCTTTCTGAACCTTCCTTTAGAATGGAGGAAACAATTCTGAAATATTGCCCAACAGCAAGAATAATACCCATTGCCCCACACAAGCTGGGTCCTGTTCACGCAGTTCTTCAGGTATTGGATCAAATAGACTTTAAAAAGCCTGTAATTGTGAATTATGCTGACTTTACCTGCTACTGGAATTGGAATCAATTTAAAGATTTTGTGAATAAAAACCATTGCGATGGTGCCATACCTGCTTATAAAGGATTTCATCCCCATTCTTTAGGAAACACGAATTATGCCTATATGCGGGAAAAAGACGGATGGGTACTCGATATTCAAGAAAAAAAGCCATACACTAAAAATCGAATGGATGAGTATGCATCAAGCGGAACTTATTATTTTGCGACAGGAGAGTTAATGTTTGGTGCCTTTCAAAGTGTGGTGAACCAAGACCTGAATGTTAATGGAGAATACTATGTCAGTTTGGCTTATAAACCTCTACTTGCACAAGGCAAATCCATTGCAGTATATGATCTCAAGCATTTCATGCAATGGGGCACACCTGAGGATTTAGATGAATATCGTGGATGGTCTGACACCTTCAGGAATTTGATCAATCCCACTTATTCACTGCACCAACACTCTTCAGGTGCTGTAATCATTCCCATGGCAGGATTGGGAAAGCGTTTTTCAGATGAAGGATATACAATAACAAAGCCCCTGATTCCTGTGTCGGGAAAACCGATGGTTATTCAGGCGGCCTCCGACATCCTAAATGCATCTCATTTTGTCTTTGTTTTACGAACAGATATGCCTGGGTTTGATGAAATAAAAGCACTTCTTGAAAACTCGTTTCCGTCTGCTATTTTAGTTCCTATTGCAGCCGTCACGGAAGGTCAGGCGTGTACTGCAAAAATAGGACTTGATGCACTTTCAAGTGCAGTGGCTTTGAAAGATAAATTTGGTCCTATCACTTTCGGCACTTGTGATAATGGCGTTCTTTATAATTTCCAAAGTTTTAACCGTTTGCTAAATGATCCAGAAATTGATATAATTGTTTGGGGTGTACGTGGGCATGCTGGTGCCATTAGGAATCCTGCAATGTATGGGTGGATAGATGTAAAAGGTAATGATATTCATAGGGTTTCAGTTAAGACTCCACTAGGTGATCCATCAAATGATCCAATTATAATTGGTACGTTTACTTTTAAACATGCTAGCGATTTCCAGCGTTGTGTATCTATAATGATCGAGCGAAATGGACGCATCAATGGAGAGTTTTATATTGACACTTGTATTAATGACGCAATAGAATTAGGTTTGAAATGCCGACTCTTTGAAGTTGATTCCTATATGTCATGGGGAACACCCAACGAATTGCGAACTTATGAATACTGGCAATCATGTTTTCATAAATGGGCTGGCCATCCTTACCGTCTTGAAAAGGATAATCGTATTCCAACTGATTGTCTTTGTACCCTTAATAATAAATATTCTGATGAATTCTGAATCTTTAATAAAATCCGGTTTAATTCGAAAAGAAATTGGCATCTTTCTAATTGTAGGTCTTCTAACTGTTCTCATAGATTTTCTGATTTATCGGTTAATAATTTGTATTATATGTAGTTATAACTATTCTAAAGCCTTAGGATTTATTTCTGGTACTATTTTCTCTTATTTTGCTAACCGTGCTTTTACATTCAGCCATGTAAAATGGGTTTGGGGCAGTGCTATACGTTTTTCTTTATTGTATTTATCAACCTTGGGAACAAATGTCCTTGTTAATCATATTCTATTGAGTATTTTTAATGGATTGCAATGGAAAGTTGAGATCGCATTTCTTTTGGTAACATCATTAACTGCAACTCTTAACTTTCTTGGAATGAAATTCTATGTTTTTAAGCAATTGAAACTATCAAAAACCTTACAATGAAAGTTTCACTAGTTATCCCTTGTTATAATGAAGCCGCCAATTTGCCAATTTTAATGGAACGAGTCGCATCCATAACAGAAACAGGCAAGATTGAAGTACTTTTAGTTGACAATGGTTCCACAGATGAAAGTCCACAAGTTCTAAATATGCTATTACAAAGATTTAAGGGCTGCCGAAGCATTCGAGTCGAAAAAAATCAGGGTTATGGCTTTGGAATCTTGACTGGCCTACGTGCAGCAGAAGAAGAAATTCTCGCATGGACTCACGCCGATTTGCAAACTGATCCAAAAGATATTCTAACTGGCTTAGAATATTTTGAAAGATACGGAATGCAAATCTTCTTGAAAGGACGCAGATATGATCGTCCTTTATCAGATATAGTGTTTACTAAAGGAATGAGTTTATTCGAAACGATGCTTCTTGGTAAGCGAATGTCAGATATTAATGCACAGCCAACCATGTTCAGCAAAAGCTTTTTTCATTCATGGGAAAATCCACCTTTTGATTTCTCTCTTGACTTATTTGCTTATTACCATGCATGTAAAGCTGGCTTAGCAATTCACCGTTTTCCAGTCCGTTTTGGGGAACGGGCGCATGGTGTTTCACATTGGAATGTTAATTGGACATCAAAAGTGAAATTTATTCGCCGTACTCTTAATTATAGTTTGGAACTTAGAAAAAGACTAAACAATTAGAAGAGATAAAATGAATATTATTGCACATCGGAAGAACACAATTAAAGAACTCGAACAAACTCAAACAAAACTAGGTGTTGAGGTTGATATCAGGAGTTTTGGCAATAAACTGGTTATGCACCATGATCCATTTGTTATTGGTGAAGATTTCGAACAATGGTTATTGTCTTACAAACATGGAACACTCATATTGAACGTGAAAGAAGAAGGACTTGAAGCCCGGTTGATTGAGTTGATGAATAAGGTAGGTATTCGGGATTTTTTCTTCCTAGATCAATCATTTCCCTTCCTGGTAAAATGGGCCAGACAGGGAGAACGGCGCTGTGCAGTTCGTGTTTCCGAATTCGAATCAGTAGAGTCGGCTTTGACCCTTGCGGGGATGGTTGATTGGGTGTGGGTCGATTGTTTTACACATTTCCCTCTATCTGCTGACGATGCAACACACTTGAAAACAGCTGGCTTTAAACTTTGCCTCGTTTCTCCGGAGCTGCAAGGACGTGACCCTGAAACTGAAATTCCATCTTTACGTTTACTTTTAAATACCAGGTGTATTATGGCTGACGCCGTTTGTACAAAAAGACCTGATTTATGGTAGAAATGCAAAATATGAAAGTTTTATTGAAAAATCCTCTCTTTTTTGCTGGCGTATTATTACGATTGGTAATGCTTGCCTCTGTCCTCCCATATGCAGCATCACACTGGTATGTCCCATTTCTTGAAACCAGTATACTCCACCCGGGTATTAATCCCTGGCACACATTCTTGAATAGCGGTGGCACTCCTTTGGCATTTCCTTATGGTTATATGATGTGGATTGTACTTCTGCCCGTATCAGTCATTATCCATTTAGTTGGCATCAATCCTTATTGGGGTTACGGATTGACGATTTTGCTATTTGATATAGGTCTTTTAGTTATCCTGAAAAAGCTAATTGACGTTTCTGATAAAATGCTCCTTTGGTCTTACTGGTTGTCACCAATAGTTTTATTTGCTTCATATTGGATGGGGATGAATGATATTATCCCAGTTTTTTTTATTTGTCTTGCACTAATCAATTTAAAAAACTTACGAATGGTTGAAGCTGGCGTGTTATGTGGCCTGGCAATATCTGCAAAGCTAAGTATGATCCTGGCTGTTCCGCTATTCTTAATCTATCTTTATCGTAATAAATCGCTTCGCCATTTTCTTACACCATTTTCAATCGCTTTGGCCTCAATTTTAATTTTGTTAGGCACACCATTTATATTTTCTAAGGACGCCCTGCAAATGCTTTTAACTAACCCTGAGATGGGAAAAATCTATGAGCTTTCATTCAAGGGCAGCAACGGTACTATGATTTTCCTTCTTCCCATGGTATTTCTGCTAACACTTTTTCTAACCTGGAGCATCAGACGAATTAGTTTCGATCTGTTTTTTGTGCTCCTCGGCATTTCTTTTTTCCTTGTTTTGCTAATGACTCCAGCTGCGCCAGGTTGGTTTATTTGGGTATTGCCACTACTTGTATTCTATCAGTCCAAAGGCGGACGAATTGCATTTATACTTGTAGGCAGTTTTACAGTTATTTATGTCGTTGCAAGTTTTCTTACCACAATGCCTCCTATAATCTTTGGCCTTACATTCACTGAACAATTCAGAAATTTTATGAATGTGTCGATTGGAGATCGGGGTAGCGGATTGTTACACACCCTACTCCTCACTTTCGGTGTAATTCTCGTAATCAGAATATGGCGTGAAACTTTTCGCACAAACGACTTCTTCAGGATTAGCCGCCGTCCGCTTGTTATTGGCATCGCAGGCGACTCCGGTTCAGGGAAGGATACGCTCGTAAACTCTATCACTGGAATGTTCGGAAAACATTCTATTGTAACGATTTCCGGGGATGATTACCACTTTTGGGATCGTCAGAAACCTATGTGGGATGTGATGACGCATTTGAACCCGCGAGCAAATGATCTGGAACAGTTCGCCCGGGATTTAATGTCACTAATAGATAGCAAGGCAATCCAATCGCGCCATTATGATCATTCAAGCGGACGCAAAAGCAGGCTTAATAGAATTAAAAGTAACGACTTTATCATTGCAAGTGGCCTTCATGCATTATATCTTTGAAATAGTCCCATAAAACTGGACAGAAACTTAAGGTTAAAAAATGAGTATAAACCTTAAACCCAAAGTCCAATGAAAAAGACCAGAACAAGACACACCGCA
>Ga0268283_1000316_pt1 | contig 37497 bp, 37 predicted proteins | sample saktaG_13_FD_190140 | JGI IMG/M metagenome (GOLD analysis project Ga0268283, IMG submission 190140) | Saline water microbial communities from Sakinaw Lake, British Columbia, Canada - sak_2013_06_06_36m | ecosystem: Environmental > Aquatic > Non-marine Saline and Alkaline > Saline ...
TTTGACGTAGCTGGCATCAATCATTAACCACTCATAGTCTGGTTCGTCTATCAGCGATTCCAGAAGTTTTGCCCACACTCCTTTATCACGCCAACGACAAAAACGGCGATTGGTGTTTTTCCAATCACCCAAGTCTGGTGGCAAATCTCTCCATGGTGCTCCAGTCCGCAAAATCCAAAACACCGCATTGATAAATAAACGATTATCTTTACCTCTACCGCCCCACGTGCCCTCACGACCTGGCAAATGTGGCTCGAGTAAATTCCATGTTCTATCTGATATATCGTGCCGACGGTGCGCGTAATTCATGGCAAATTCTTACTGTAACCTACTTGCTTTATGGTACACTTTTCTTGTGACGACACCATGTAGTATTTTTATGCTTACCGTATGTCGGCTTTGCTATACTACAATCAAACCGCGAACCGATTTTGCGCGCATAGAAAGGAATCACGGATAACTCTCGACTGCGCACTCAGATTAGACTCCAAAATAATGAGGATCAACCGTTGCTCACACTGTTCCCCAACTACGCAGTCCTGCATAGCCAAAACCAGCTTTGGATGGAAGCCGGTACGCACCTTCTCATTGATGATTTACACGAAGCAGGGGTTCCTCTTGCTATTGTGGCACAACAGCACAAAGGAAATGCGACGAGCGGAAACTACCTACCAATTAGGCAATCAGATGTTCGACTCTGCACAGTTGCGATTGTCGATGGAACACTCGCCACTTGGCGCCGACTCATGAGTTACTGTCGCCAAATTATTCCCATCATCCGAGCGGTTCAAAATAGTGACTTTTGCTATATCTATATTCCTGGCCATGTCGGATTACTTGCAGTGTTGTCATGTTGGATGCTTAGAAAACCTTACGCGCTTTACCTACGTGGCGATTATTTCGTAGCGACACCGCACGTTTTCCATAAGCTGCTGCAGAAAATCCTCACTAAGGCTAAGTTCATACTATGTACAGGCAAAAAGCTGCAAAACACGGTTGAGAGTGTTAATCCTAATGCAGAAGCCGTCGTGCCCATGTCACCAGTATTGTTCGTAAAAACAGTCGAAAAGTCGATAATACAACCAGCGGATACGTTCACCATCCTGTTCGTGGGGCAAATGCTGCGAGACAAAGGTATTTTTGAACTGTTAGATGCCTTTGAGCGCATCGTAGCAAGAGTTGGCGAAAAAGCCAAGTTAATGATGGTTGGCGAAGGTAAAGATAAGCCGTTATTTGTGCAGCAAGCCGAAAAAAAAGGTCTTCTTAGTCATTTGCAGTGTATGGGGTTGATAACGGATCCGCATTTTTTGGTAGAGGTTTATCGACGTAGCGACGTTTTTTGCCTTCCTACTTATTCAGAAGGGTTTCCTCGCGTGCTCTATGAAGCCATGCGTTTTTCTCTACCCATCGTGACAACACCAGTAGGGCAAATTACTACGATAATTCAAAATGGGAAAAATGGTCTACTATGCTCTCCAAAGTCCGTTGAATCACTAACTAATAAACTCATCATGCTTATTGAGGATGTGTCTTTGCGGCGACAACTTGGTGTTGCTGGGCGCACGACACTCAATCCATTGCTTGAAGAATGGCGAGGACAAACTCATGGTCACCAAGTTCTGAAATGGCTCGACCGTAGTGGGTTCCCGCGATGAAACCGGAGTGCCATCAATCCCGTGAGTGTGCAGGTGCAAATTTTGAATCAGCGCGCACCCTACATGGTGTCGTCACAAGAAAAATGTATCTATGGGGTAAGCTAAGTCACAGTAGGAATTGCCATGAATTACACGCATCGTCGACATGACATATCAGACAGAACATGGGGCTTACTGGAGCCACATTTTCCAGGTCGTGAGGGCACGTGGGGCGGCAGAGGTAAAGATAATCGTTTATAGCTAAATCACCATAAAAAAGTTTATAAGTCATAATTGGAGAAAAGAAAATCAACGGAACATTGTTTTTGTCTTCGAATCGCTTTGGCTTGAGCCCATTTCTGCTCAATAAGATTTAAATCAGGCTAGTAAGGTCGTAAAAACATTAAGGCATGCCCTGCATCTCTAATGGCCTTTTGAATGTCTAAGCGTTATGAAAAGCTGTGTTATCCATTACAATTGTACAATTGATCGGTAGTTTAGAAAGTAAATCTTGTGTGACCCACGCAAAAAATACATCCGCGTTGTCCTCTATCAAACAGAAAATCTCCAAAGCAAGCTCTCTGCCTTTTGTTCTCAAGTAAACAATTACATTTAATTTCGTCAGATAGATGCTATGAAGAATTATTACACGATGCATCCCTGAGAGGTGAAGCGGATCTTTCTTACCGTGTTAGCAACCACTGGACGACATACGGTACGCTGGCCTATGTTCGCGGCAAAAATGAAACACGCAACACACCTCTGGCCCAGATTACGCCTTTAGAAGGTCGCATTGGGTTTACGTATACTGGAGACATGTTCAGCGGAGGTGTTTTGCTTAGATCTGTTGCCTCACAACACCGGACGGACACTTCTTATGGCAACATCGCCGGCCAGGACATTGGGCCCAGTGGCGGTTTTTCGGTTTTCTCGGTCAACGGGAGTGCTCGTCTAAAAAAAGGAATATCGTTATCAGTAGGAATAGACAATTTATTTGACCGCACTTATGCGGAGTACCTCTCACGTAGCGGCGCGATGGTTTCCGGTTTCTCCCAGACTACTCGTGTTGACGAACCAGGTCGTTTTCTATGGGCTAAGGTTAGCCTTGATTTGCGTTAATTAATTTGAATCCCTATTGAATAGGGCACAGGCAAAAGCAAGATTTTAACTAACCGTTCCTATGGCGGATTGGTTACATAACAGAAAAAAGGACGCCAGTTTCACGGCGTCCCCTTTTAACCCAACTAACTACCAACTAATGCGCGTGGATGCCGGTGTTCTGCCGGACGTATAACTCTTCCCACATCTCTTCCGCGCGCTTCTCACGGAACAACAGTGAGCCAAGAAGCACTCCTAAAAATCCCAATGGAATAGAAATGATGCCAGGGTTCTTCAAAGTGAACCATGGTTTCTCCAGTCCCACGATACTCTTGGTCTCTTTTCCGAGACTGTCTAGCATGCCTTGTGCAGTCTTTTTAGCCTTTTCTTGAGCCAAGATGTCTTTCTTGATTGGCTCTTGGGCTGCTAAGTCTGTGGTCTTAGCTAAAGCAGTCTGAAGGGCTACTAACTTGCTTTCTGCAGTGGCTACTACTTTCTCCTGCACTGGGCGAACCAACATCGGATAGGTCATGTTGGGAGAGACCATGACTAATCCAATAGCAGTTACCGAACCCAGCACCATCCCCGATACGATACCCACTGTGTTTGCCCTTTTCCAGTACAAGGTCAGCAACACTGCTGGCAAGTTTGAGGAAGCCGCCACGGCGAATGCCAACGCGACTAAGTGTGCAACATTTTGGCCCTTGGCGAGGATACCTACTGTAATGGCCAGGGCACCTACCAAGACAGAGGCAATACGAGCAGCTCGTACTTGTTCCCTCGGAGTAGCACGTTCTCCACGAATGACACCTACGTAGATGTCATGTGCCATGGCAGAAGCTGCAGCAAGTACCAATCCTGCCACGACCGCAACAATCGTCGCAAAAGCGACTGCTGCCACAAAAGCCAAAAACAGGTTTCCTAACTGAGAATTAGGCCCACCGCCTAAGTATTGTGCGAGTAGAGGCCCCGCCATGTTGCCACCTTTATCAATCGCGGCAATGTTTGCAGAACCAACGTAGATGGCAGCACCTGTTCCCAAAAAGAGCGTGAGCACATAAAAACCACCAATGATGGCCATAGCCCAAATCACAGAAAGCCGTGCATCTTTGGCTGTGGGCACAGTAAAGAAGCGCATCAAAATATGAGGTAGTCCTGCGGTTCCAAAAACAAGCGCCATGCCAAGGGAAATCTGATCCAGTGGATCCTTCAAAAATAGTCCTGGTTCTAAGAAGCGTTGGCCAAGTTCAGCAGCACTCATGTTAGCAGCTGCATCTCCGAGCAACTTTTTCACCTGCGCTTGAACACCAACGTTGTTGACAACCTCTTGAAGGTAGCCAGGAAAACTGAAGCCATAAGGTGCCCAGACCAGAATCACCAAAAGGATCGAAGCCACCACCAATAACACTGCTTTGATGATTTGTACCCAAGTGGTGGCGATCATGCCTCCAAAAACTACGTAGAGAAGCATCAATACACCGACCCCGATCACCGATACTTCGTACTCAATACCAATCAAGGTTTTGATGAGAACCGCACCCCCGACCATCTGTGCTGTCAGATAAAACGTAGAGACAGTAATCGTAGAAATGGCTGCAACTGTCTTAGAAGTCTTTGGATGATTACGGAATGCCAAAATATCACCCAACGTATATTTTCCAATGTTTCGGCAGGGTTCTGCGATCACCAATAGGACAGTGATGTAAGCCACGAGCCAACCTACCGAATACATAAAACCGTCGTAGCCATAGAGTGAAATTAGGCCAGCAATGCCTAAAAAGGAAGCAGCAGATAAATAATCTCCAGCAATAGCCCAACCGTTTTGCAGGCCTGAGATTGATCTACCGGCAGCGTAAAACTCGTGGGTGGTGTGGGTATGCTTTGCTGCCCAGTAGGTGATGTACATCGTTATGGCAATAATGGCTCCAAATACTTCAAAAGTGAGCCATTTGTACTGTTCTGCTACGGCACCACCCTCTGCAAAAGCAGATCCAATGCTCAAAATTCCTAAAATACCTAGCACTAAGTAGTAAGGAGCGCGCGTCATTGCTTAATCTCCGATCCTGTGAGCATTCTCAACAATCTCTTTGGTCAATATGTCAAACTCATTATTGGCTTTTCGTGCATAGATCCAAGCAATGCTCCAAGCCACTATGAACTCAGAGAGTGCGAACAAGATGCCAACATTGATGACCCCCCAAACCTTTATCTTAAACAACTCGGGGAAGTATCCTGCACCTACAGGCAATAAAAAGTAGTAGAGCACAGAAAAGAACATTAACCCCCATAAAAATAGGGATTTTTTCCGGTGCAGATCTTGAAACCTAGAATCCGCCCGTATCTTAGACCAATTCATTTCACGAGACGACATGTAAACCTCACACGATTTTTGATTGATTGCTCTCAAAAGGTGTATTATTGCGCATTCATGAAGTGTCGTCCAGTAGGTATAAGGCTTTTACTGGGAGACTGAGCCATAGTGTTAGGTTTCTTCGCGGGGAATCTATGAAGATTAAACAGGTAGGTATTTTAGGAGGTACTGGTTTTGTAGGCCGGTACTTGGCTTCTGCGCTAGTCCGGCGCGGACAACGGGTGCGCGTTTTGAGCCGCCATCCACAGCGTCACCGAGATCTGGTTTCCAGAGAAGTAGCAGTATTAGAAACCGACATACATAATCCCCAGCAGCTGCGCGAAAGACTCCAGGGGGTGGATGCGGTGTTTAATTTAGTCGGGATCCACAATGAATCTGGATCTAGTGGATTTGTCCGCGCTCATGTCGAAGTGCCGAAATCTCTCGTTTCTGCCTGTTCTGATCTAGGTATTGGGCGGATCCTACACATGAGTGCACTTCATGCAGGGGATGTCGGAGTCAAAAGCAATTACATGCGCACCAAGGGAGAGGGCGAAGCTCTCGCTCACGAAGCTAATTCCCAAGGCATTGCAGTCTCTAGTTTCCAACCTTCCGTGATTTTTGGGCATAAAGACAGCTTTCTAAATCGGTTCGCGACCTTGTTGCGTTTGTCTCCTGTCCTGCCTCTTGCTTGTCCTAATGCCAAGATGGCACCTATTTATATTGAAGATGTTGTAAATGCGATGGTTTCTGCTCTGGAAAACCCTTCCAGTCACGGGCAACGCTATCCTTTGTGCGGGCCTAAGGTATATACCCTTTTAGAAATCGTGGAATACATCGCCCAAGTGCTAAGTCTTTCCCGAATTATTCTTCCGCTAAGTTCCGGACTTTCTCGATTAGAAGGAGAGATTATGGAATGGATCCCAGGAAAACCTTTTTCTGTCGATAATTATCTTTCTCTCCAAGTAGACTCTACTTGTGCCCCAGGGGTAAGGCTTCCATTCGGAATTCAAGCCACGCCGCTGGAAGTCATTGCTCCTTACGCGCTCGGGAAACAACCTTTACGCAACCGGTACCCGACGTTTCGGGAACAGGCTGGTCGAGATCCGATCTAATGGCTGTCGCGAAGAGGAAAGGAGCTACCGTGGCTAGGAAAGCAGCGACCCAAAAAATCCAATCTGCGCCAGAAAAAGTTGGTAAAAGGGTAATTATCCTAGTAGGCAACTTAAAAGGTGGCACTGGAAAAAGTACCCTTGCCTTTAATTTAGCGGTATGGGCTGCTTATCAACAAAGGCGTACTTTGCTCGTGGATGCTGATCCTCAGCACACCACTTCAGACTTGGTCGCCCTTCGTCGCGAAGAAGGGCATCATCCCATGATCTACGGCATTGCAGTAGAAGAACGACGTCTCGGAGCCGAATTAGACAACGTCGAAAACATCTTCGAAAATGTCATCGTTGACATTGCTGCTGGGGATCGAGAGTCTTTTCAAGCTGCTCTCAAGGAGGCAGACCGCCTCGTCATTCCCCTCCTACCGGGTCAAGCGGATGTTTGGGCACTGAGCAACGTCATGGAACTGGTCAAGGTGGCGCGAGATGCGAGACCCTCCCTAGAGGTCCTTGCAGTTATTAATCGTGCGGATACCAACACCCAAATCCGAGAAACGCAAGAAACGGAAGAGGCTTTACGACAAATTGGTCTACCCATGGCAAAAACCCAAATTGGCAATCGGGTGACCTTCCGTCGCAGTTTAACCGAAGGATTAGGAGTAATCGAGTGGGATGCTCGATCTCGTGCTGCTGAGGAGTTGGAAGCACTAGCACGCGAGGTTTTGAGACTCTAACGGTTTATATTTGCTAAAAACCCCGTTCTTCAGGGCGGGGACGCTAAGTCGATCGTTTCAGTTTCCAACCTAAGCAGGATATAATAAGAGGATTTGATATTTTTGAGTACCTACCAGAATGGCTATTTTCGGACAGTCCTCTTCGCGGATTTTGTGTGTGTGGTTGATAGTTGCAGTATTTTCAGGATGTAGCTCGAACCCAAAACCGGACGAGCCCGAAGGACAGCTAGGGTCCTCTCGGGAATACGAAGAGCAAGCCCTAGAATACATGAAGCGGGCAGAGTCTGGGTCGGGTGCAATTCGCGCGGATGCCCTATTATCGGCTGCAGATGCCTGGTTAAAAGCTAACCGACCAGAAGAAGCTGCGGCTGCGCTAAAGTCTGCGAGTACGCTATCTCGTGACTTTCACACTACTGGCCGCACACGGTTGTTATCCGCACGCTTAGCCCAAGTCAGAAAACGTCCTATGGATGTGTTATCTGCTTTGGAAGGTTTACCGCAGCCTACTACTCCCACGGCAAGCCGTTTACAAATTGCAGACCTGCGTGCTTGGGCTTTGATCCAAAAGGGACAGGGTGCCAATGCTGCTCGCGTTCTTTCAGATGCGGCTCCCTTGATGGTAGAAGGAGAGTTGGTGCGTGCTAACCGGAAAGCACTCTGGGAAGCACTCCATATTGTTCCAGATGATGATTTAGCTGCTCTAGCTGCATCGACTCATCCAATCCTCGGGCCATGGGCGGAGTTAGCCCTTTTACAACGTACCCACCGTGGCAACCCGATGGCTTTCGACCATGCCTTTAAGGCTTGGCAAACACGTCATCAACTACATCCGGTTACCCAATCACTAATTTCTGAATTACTGGCGCAACCTCCTCCATTTCCACCAATGGGACCGCTTATTCCTTTGCCTCCTAGCCCTCCGCCGATACCCAATAGCATTCCAGTTCCAGTACCTCTTACTTCGGCGACGTTGTCCGCACCAGAATCCACACCAGTACCGCGTGAGCCGCCGTTACAACCACTAGTACCATCTCCACCTCCAGTAGCACCAGAGACAGTAGCACCTTTGCCGGCAACTAATCCCCAAAGCGTGCCAAACCAAGTAGCGTTATTATTGCCTTCGGATGGTGCAGCAGCAAAAGCGGCCAATGCAGTACGCAATGGATTCCTAGCAGCATGGTATGCCTCGCCGGAAAAGCAACGTCCAGAACTAAGTTTTCACACTTTCTCTGGTGGTGCGGTCAGAGGTGCTTACCAGTCTGCCGTTGATGGAGGAGCTACTTTAGTGGTAGGACCTCTTGCCAAAGAGGAAGTCCAATCTTTGGTCAAAGAAGAATTAGCACATCAGACCATTTCTCTAAATTATTTACCCGAAGGCACACTTCCTCCCAATCGTCTTTATCAATTTGGACTTTCCCCTACTGACGAGGCCAAACAGGCTGCCGAACAGGCTTGGCAAGAAGGTCGCACACGTGCTTTCGTCATTGCGCCAGGTGGAGAGCGAGGAGATCGTATTGTTCAAGCTTTCCGCACAAAGTGGAACACGCTAGGTGGTACTGTCTTGCGTCCCCTAGTTGCTGAAAATATAGAAGAAGTTGCCTCGGCTCTGCGGGCCGTTAAAGAACCTTCTTTACAGGGTAGTGCTCCAAGCACCGTATCTCCTACTGAATCAAAAGATTTTGTGTATTTATCCGCTCCACCGGAGGTATCACGTCGGTTGTCTACTCTACTGCGCGAGGTGGGACTCACGGTGTACGCATCTTCAGAAACCTTAAGTGGAAACGAACAGGATGTATCGCTCTCAGGATTCAAATTGCTAGAAATCCCTTGGATGTTGTCTTCAGATCGATTGCGCACTGATTTGGAGCGTTTGCAACCGGGAGAGTTTGTTACTTACCGCAGGTTATACGCATTGGGCATAGATGCCTTCCGATTGAGTGAGGAGTTGCCAAGGCTGGAAGCCGATCCGAGAACCCACATTGATGGCGCCACTGGTAGTCTTTCTCTCGATTCCTCTCGGAGGATCGTGCGACAAGAAACATGGGCACGAGTGGTAGAAGGGCGCTTATCGCCGTTGGTCAGTCCGCCCTAGTGCCACGAGAAAGCGCCGTAGCAAGGGGACGCGAGGCTGAACAAGTTGCGCGTGGTTACCTAGAGGCACAAGGATTGCAATTTGTCAGCCAAAACTATTACACACGACATGGTGAAATAGACTTGGTGATGTACGATGGCCTAACCTTGGTATTTGTAGAAGTACGAATGCGTGCTTCTTTTCGGTTCGGAAAGGCAGTGGAAAGTATCTCTACCCAAAAGCGAGATCACGTGGTACAGGCTGCCCAACATTACCTACAGCACCATCGAGAAACCCTTAGGCACCGTTGTCGTTTTGATCTAGTAGCATTTGAGGGTATTGATTTAAGCCTTTCTCCTCGTTGGATCAAAGGTGCCTTCGGGATCGACTAACAATGATTTTTATACTAGTGTTTCTGTCGTTCTTCCTTTCGGGATGTGCGGTACCACTTCTCCTCTTCGGAGGAGTAGCCACTACGGCGGTCATTTCCGGTGATCCTCGGACTGCAGGCACCATGCTCGAGGATGAAGGTATCGAAATGAACGTTCGAGCGTCCTTGAATGCTGTCCCTGAAATCCGAAACGAAGCACATATTAACGTTACTAGCTATAACCATGTTGTCCTGCTCTCTGGTGAAGCTCCAAGTGCTGCCATGAGAAACCGTGCGGAAACCAATGCCAAGAAAATACCTTCGGTTCGACGCTTGTATAACCAAATCGTAATAGCCCAACCCTCCTCGTTTTTCACTCGAAGCTTAGATTCCTTTATTACCATGCAGGTTAAAGCACGGATCTCTGAGAGTCGATTCGCTAACTCCAACATGACTAAGGTAGTCACCGAAAATGGTGTAGTATTTCTAATTGGTATTTTGAAACGAGTAGAAGCGGATGCTGCTGCGGAAGCAGCTCGTGTTGTACCTAATGTGGTAAAGGTAATGCGCGCATTCGAGTATTTAGACTGAGCTTCTATGTCACGGTCTAGCCGTCGTTTTTTGTCGCAATTGCGGCAAGTGTTTCCAAAAGACGCGCTTCTTACCGATCCCGCAGACCGTTGGCCGTATGGCTACGACAATAGTCGTCGGCACGTTTTACCAGATGTCGTGGTCTTCCCAGAAAATAAGGATGAGGTACAAGCCTGCGTACAGATTTGTAATGAATTTGGTGTATTTGCCGTTGCTCGGGGGCGAGGCACTGGTACGACAGGGGGAGCGGTTCCTCTGAGAGGTGGGCTCGTGCTTGCCATGGAACGAATGGTGCGCGTCAAGAAAGTAGACCCTGCCAATCGGGTGATCGTAGTAGAACCTGGTGTTACCAATCAAGAAGTACAAGAAATAGCTAAGCTTCATGGCTTTTTTTGGCCCCCTGACCCGAGCAGCGCAGATTTTTGCACGGTAGGTGGGAACTTAGCCTGTAATTCGGGTGGCCCGCGCGCAATTAAATACGGTGTCACGAGAGACAACGTATTGGGGCTAGAAGCAATTACTGGCAGTGGTACTTCCATTCGAACGGGTGTGTATACCACCAAAGGAGTGGTCGGGTACGACCTCACTCGCCTTCTCATTGGATCCGAAGGGACACTAGCAGTCATTACTGAGGCAACCCTAAAACTATTCCCGTTGCCTGAGAGTTATCGGACACTGCGCGCCATCTATTCAGACATTGAAACTGCGGCGGAGGCCGTATCTCGAATCATGGCACAAGGCGTAGTACCGTGTGCTTTAGAGATGATGGATGATGCCGCTATTGATCTTATTCGTGGACATACCTACCTGCCGGAGAATGCGGGTACCCTCTTGATGATTGAAGTGGATGGCCCAGAATCAGGACTAGAGGAGGCTTCTATTCGGATTTCAGAGGCAGCACGTGGGCCAGGGTTGCTAGAAATACGCCAATCGGCTAATGAAGAAGAAAGGAAGGCTTTGTGGGCTGCTCGGAAAGCCCTTTCTCCTGCGTTGCGCAACATAGCTCCTAAAAAGATCAATGAGGATGTGGTGGTGCCAGTCTCTCGAATGGCAGAACTGGTTACTGGTCTTCGAAAACTAAGCCAAACGTGGGAGATCCCAATCGTGAATTTTGGTCACGCAGGCAATGGGAATCTACATGTCAACCTGCTTTTTGATCCAGAAATTCAAATGAGCGCGGCACAACGATGTTTAGAACAAGTTTTTGATTTGGTTTTAGGTTTAGGAGGCACTCTTTCTGGAGAACATGGGGTAGGCATCCAAAAACGAGATTTCGTAGACCGTGAAATCGAGCCTGCTACACTTGAGCTAATGCGTCAGGTCAAAAACGTTTTTGATCCAAAGGGGATTCTCAATCCTGGAAAAATTTTTCCAGTCCAATCGTAAAACATCATGGAATTTATAGTTCGAAAAGAGTCTGTCATGGAAGCAGTAGGAGGAGCACTGGCAAAAGCTTCAAAGGGAAGCCAACTAACGGTAGCCCTTTTGGGAACGTTAGGTGCTGGAAAAACTACTCTTTCTAGGGGGTTTTTGCGTGCGCGAGGGTATGTTGGAATCGTCCGGAGTCCTACGTTTACGTTAGTGGAGTCTTATGATCTCCCTTTTGGGTCGATATATCATTTTGATCTCTATCGATTGACTGATCCAGAAGAATTAGAATGGTTGGGGGCACGGGATTATTTTTCTCCGGAGGCTACCCTACTTATTGAGTGGCCAGAGCGAGGAGCGGGGGTCTTACCGAACCCTGATCTTCGTGTAGAAATTGAATACTTCGAGGGAGGACGTAAAGTGTTCTGTGTAGGTGAGACGCCTCATGGTGTTGCAGTACTGAACAAATTACTAGAATTTGTCTAAGATAACTGTCTTATGTATTTGATCTAATTAAAATTGTAAGGGTTGTATTTGATTGTCGAGCGATGATGAATCGGTTGGTTTCAGCTCAAAAAAGCGTGTTTAAGTGGATTTAGTGGAACATGTTAGGTTTTCAGATGGCCACATCCTAGAATTTACCTTAAGTTTTATTTTTATCTAACGGGAATACTTGCAAATTTTGTTTAGGCGACCTATACTGGTTGTGTAGACGCTGAATGGCTTTTTCACGTTTTTATTTTGTACTAGCATAATTCCTCTCCTGACTCAGTCAGGGGATTCCTTGCGAGGAGTGTATGAAACGATTTTCTCCGTGGTGGTTAGTCTGTGCAGCACTGTCCTTGAATGAAGGGACGGCTGCTACTACCCACATTGTGGGTGTTCAAGTACAGAATCAGGAAAATTACAGTACCCTGTTGATAGACCTTGATGGGCCTGCAGAGGTCAATCTATTTACACTGGCCAGTCCGAATCGAGTCGTGTTGGACTTGCCAGGTGTCAAAATTCATAAATTTAAACAACTCAAATCCCTAAAAGGGGATACGTTGCGTGAAGTACGCATGGCCTCTCATCCGGATGGGAAATCGAGGATTGTGCTAGACGTCACTCGGCCCCTTTGGCCGCGTACTTACTTCGTAGGAGACGAAAAAAAGCCACGTCTGGTGGTAGAACTACGCGAATCAACGGGTAGTTTGAAATCAGCTCCAATCTTGTTGCGCAGTGCATCTTCTGGCATGGGAAACATGAGTTCTCCTGAAAAAGAACCTTTGCCCTTGAAGACTGAAACCAAGTCAGCTCCTCACACTATCCCCACTTTTGAGGAACCAGAAACTGAATTCGTAAAAAATTCTGCTCCAAAAACAGAAGCTACCGTTGCTAAAACAGACTCCATTCCTCCTAAAGCACTAGAGGCTAAGGCTCCAGAGACTCATAAAGTTCAACTAGCAACGACAATAGTATCCGCGCCAGTGGAGATTGTGAATCCTCAAGTCTCGTCTGTATCCACACCTGGTCCTACTTTGCCTACACCTGTTCCCAAGACAGTGGAAGCTCCAGTGGTCAAAGCGGATCCCACTCCTCCTAAAGTTTCAGAGGCTAAAACCCTGGAATTGGCTAAGGTGCAAGCGGTTTTGACCCCTTTACCAGTAGTTTCGCCCGCTCCTGCTGTTTCCCCTACGCTAAAAACAGTAGAAGCCCAAACCCTGCCGGTCAAGGTGGATCCTGTTCCTCAACCAGCACTTGAGGCTACGAAATCTCCTGACACAGCGAAGGAAAAGCCAATATCTACACCAGTGGTGGTAGGGGTAAGCTCGGCCATTCAATTACCTTTGCCTGTGGTTTCTTCTGCGATTGGGTCTACTACTGCTACTCCAGTACTAGGAGTAGCATTGTCCACTTTGCCCATTCTGTTCATCGATTCGCAAGCATTATCAGCAGTGGAAGATCACGCACGCTATTTTGGGATTGCTACCGAAACAGTCCATCCGGTAAGTGCTTCTGAGAGGTTATGGCGTTCTAAACAATCTATTTCTAAAACACCCCGTCCGGTACCCACGAAAGCACGTGGTGTAGACGTCGGCATGGTTTCAACACGACCCATGCCCCCAGGAAGAGATGTCATGGTTGCAGTAGATCCGGGACATGGTGGCAAAGATCCAGGTGCCATTGGCCCTAAAGGCTCCAAAGAAAAGGACATTACCCTAGCCATTGCCAAGCGATTGCTAGAGGTGCTTCGAAAGGAACGCGGCGTGCGTTCTGTGCTCACTCGTAATGGAGATTATTTCGTGCCTTTACGAGAGCGAATTCAAAAGGCAAGGTCTCTTAAAGCAGATCTTCTTCTCTCTATTCATGCAGACGCTTCTAGCAATCCTGCTCGCGCGGGTGCTTCCTTGTATGTGTTGTCCGAGCGGGGCGCAAGTTCTGAGGCAGCACGTTGGTTAGCTGAACAGGAAAACTCAGCGGATCTAGTAGCTGGGATCCACTTAGAAAAAAAGAACAATGACCTAGCAAGAACATTGTTAGATATGTCTCAAAGTGCCACTCGTGATGCAAGCTTGTTGGCCGCTAATCATCTATTGGCTTCCCTAGAACAAGTGGAAAGTCTGAGCAAGAATACGGTAGAGGGTGCAGGCTTCCTAGTGCTCAAGTCCCCAGATGTACCTTCGGTTTTGATAGAAACTACTTACCTTTCCAATCCAGAAGAAGAAGGGAGATTAACAGACGTAAGCTACCAGCAATCGATTGCCCAGGCCATTGGAAAGGGAGTTCGTGCTTATTTTATGAACAACCCACCTTCTGGAACGCTGTTAGCACAGATCCGAGCTGCGGAAAAGACGGGCGTTTCTATTGCGAAACGCTAAACTTTTTAGGAATCTGCATTGTATTTAAACAATACACGCTTTCCATGGTGAGGTCTTTTATCGTCTATAACCTAGCACGTCTCCAACGGATTGCCAAACAGCTACTCATGAAAGGATTGGGAGAGCTAATACGTCTTCGCAGGCATCCCGCTGTTTGGCCGACTCCAAAAGGTACCGTGGTCGTTATTGACCGTTGCCTTGGGATCGGAGATCTCTTCATGATCTCTCCTGCTATTCGCCTCCTTCAGGAATGTGGACCAGTAGTTATCGTTTCTCATTATCAAAAATTATTTGAAGTTGATATTGATTGGAAAGTGACAAAATCTTGGGAGGAACAACAACAAATTGTTCAAGAATTTATAAAACTTGGCTACGTGGTCTTTCTACCTTTCATTGGATTCCGTGGTTTGCTTTTTCTTCTGCGTTGGCCAGGGGTTCTCCCGCCTGGAGTGTTTTCTTTAGATCCTGAGACTTGGCTAGATACCATCTCGAATTTTGTAAAAAAAGTACGAATTCAACACTATGTCGATCTACCTTTTTCCGCAGCACGCCACCTAGCAAAATCCGCCTGGGGAATAGAAACTACAACAGAGGTACCACAACGTTTTCCAGCGCGAATTACAGAAACATGGATACCTAGTAGCCCGTTTTTGGTCATGGCTCCCTGGGCCGTGGCACAAACCCGCCGTTGGCCATTGTTACATTGGAAAAAACTGATAGAACTTCTGGCAGTTGCTCAACCAGAACTTTCTTTTGTTTTAGTCGGCAGTGCAGGAGAACGCCCACAAGCGGAGGAGATTCTAAAAGGGATAAAAGCTGCGCCAGTGAATCTAACAGGAAAATTGAGTCTAGCGGAGACTGCTTTTGTAATTAGTAAATCCAAACTCTTGGTATGCTGTGACAGTGGCCTTATGCACGTAGGTTTAGGACTGGATACTATGGTAATTGCGCTTTTCGGAAGCACAGACCCCAAAGCGAGGTTGGTGGGAGAGCTTGCCATTGCCATTTCGAATCCAGGTTTGTGCCCTCGTAAAATTGCGCCCTGTTACGTTGGATACCAACGTGATCCAGTTTGCCTAACCCAAATAGAATGTTTATCGGGCTTAACACCAGAATATGTAGCAAGCCGTATTTTGACTGAGCCTAAGTTAACCTAGCTTTTGTAAGAAAATACTCAAGACGGTTTTTTTGAGTGGCTAAACACAGTGCTACCCGCCTTCCTTGGCAGGCGAAACCCTACTTCGGTAAAGTAATCGTCTTCTGAACCGCCAAAGACACCTTTTCACGTAATTGCAAGACATTACCACCCGAAAATTTCGTGATGAGCACCGAAATCCTGTTATCTACAAAGGTTAATGCAATGGCTTTGATATCGGCCACGGCACCCAAGGTCACCTGTTTTAGTTGTTTGCCCGTGATAGTGTTGATCGTCCGTAGGTAATACTTTCCGGAATCAGTCGACAACACTGCCTGATCTTGGACACCATCTCCACTCACGTCTGGAATCATGGTCACGTCTAAGTATTGGCTACTTCCTTCCCACTCGCAGAGGTAGGTTAGCCCACTAATTGGACCACAAGCGGCATCATCATAATCATCCCAAGTTCCGGGAGCATGACCAGGCTGGTTCATTCCTACATAAATTTCATTACTGCAGTAGTTGTTTGGTTCTCCAGGTGCCCAATTCGAATAATTCCATTTTTCTCCGGTAACCCAACTCCAAGCCCATCCTTGGATTTTTATTCCCCCTAGCCATACATTGTTGCCAAAATTGGATTGGATCCAATCATTTTCCGCTTGACTGGTGATAGTAGCCAAGTGCCCACCTAAACTAGCACAGGCATCTTTTGCTGCAGGCCATTCCAGGAAAGTATCAAAACGTTGGTAAGTGTGACCATTGGCTGGGTTGAGCAGTTTTGCAGAATCAGCCTGCGCTGAGTTCACCGACAATATGGCAAGAGAGGAAACGAAAGCTGCCTTCTTTAACATAAGAGCCTCCAGATTTAACACGAGAGCTCCCAGATTTAACACGAGAGCTCCCAGATTTAACACGAGAGCTCCCAGATTTAACACGAGAGCTCCCAGATTTAACACGAGAGCTCCCAGATTTAACACGAGAGCTCCCAGATTTTCAAAAACTACCTTTTTATTGTCGCACAATTTACATGTAAAATCAAGTTATTCAGATCCATCTAGATCTATAAAATGCCAGATCTTAAGATCCAAAACATCACCACTACACATCCAAAAGTTTTAAAATTTCTTCTAATTCAATCCGAGTTTGCTTGATTAGACGTTCGGTATCTTCTGAAGTGCGCTGTTGGGTCACATTCCCAAGACGTTGGCGAGCACCACCAATCGTAAAACCCTGTTCATAGAGTAGGCTACGAATCTGACGAACCATGAGAACATCATGACGCTGATAGTAACGACGGTTGCCACGCCGCTTGACTGGGCGGAGTTGTGTAAATTCTTGTTCCCAATAGCGCAACACATGGGGTTTTACGCCGCAAAGTTCGCTAACTTCACCAATGGTAAAGTAGCGTTTGCTCGGGATTGGCGGTAGTTCGCTATGTACCGCGGCTTCCGGCATGACTCTCTATCCGCGATTTCAATTTCTGTCCAGGACGGAAAGTCACCACCCGCCTAGCAGAAATGGAAACCTCTTCTCCAGTTTTTGGATTTCTTCCAGGACGTTGCTTTTTTTCTCGCAAATCAAAATTACCAAATCCAGAGAGCTTTACTGGTTGCCCACTTACTAAAGCAGCGCGAATTTCCTCAAAAAACATTTCTACGATATCTTTGGCCTCACGTTTATTCAAACCTAACTCTTCGAATAATTGTTCTACCATATTTGCTTTAGTCAGAGACACTGTATTTCCCTTTTCAATTACGAATAGACGCATCAAACTTTTGCTTCAACTGTTCAAGAACAGAAACCAATACCCCGTCCACTTCTTTATCTTCTAAAGTCCGATCGGTATGTTGTAAGGTGAGACCGAACCCAACACTTTTTTTCTCAGTGTCCGCTTTGCTAACGTATAAATCAAATAAAGTCAATTCTTGAAGTAAATCCCCCGCAGCTTCTCTAACTGTTTTAAGGAGATCCGCTGCTAGTATTTCTTGACGAACTATGATGGCAAGATCTCGGCGAACAGACGGAAACTTTGAAATAGGCGCAAAAATAGACAATTCATCAGAAGCAATGGCGTCTAGGTCTAATTCAAACAATAAAACACTCTTGTTTAATTCAAGGCGCGCTTCTAAAGTTGGATGCAATACCCCAAGCCACCCTACCTTTCGATTCTGATACAACAAATTTGCACTCTGGCCTGGGTGTAAAACAGGATGGGTACATGGTTCAACTCGAAGTTCTCCCGTTAAAAAGGCTTCTAAATCTCCTTTTATGTCGAAAAAATCGACACCCCGAGATGGTAGTGACCATTGCTCTGGATAAGCAGGCCCCAACGCCAATCCTGCGACATGCATTGGTTGGGATAACTGATCTCCTAGAAGGAACACTCTCCCAATTTCAAAAAACCGGATGCGATCTTGTTGTCGATTCAGGTTGAAGCGTGCTGCTTGAATTAACCCTGGCCAAAGGTTAGTGCGCATAACTGCCAAATCCGAAGAAAGAGGATTTTTGAGCGCAAGTGGCAAACTTTCTGGATCCAGTAAAGATTGTAGATCTTTTTCTACGAAACTGTAGGTAATAACTTCTTGATAGTCCCTGAAGGCAAAAAAGCGGGCTGCTCCCTTCCAAGTATTTTGTTTGCTTGTAATGGCTACCGTTATTGCAGGGCGAGTACTTTGAATTTGGTCGTACCCAAAAATCCTTGCGATTTCTTCAATCAAATCGGCTTCGATGTTGAGATCAAACCGAAAACCAGGCACAGTAACTTGCCAACCTTCTTGGATCGGTTCTATCTGCATTCCCAATCTCGTCAAGATATCCTCTACGATTTCAGTGGGTACATCCACTCCAAGAAGACGAAAAATACGAGATTTACGTAAGGAAATTACTGAAGACGCAGGTTCTGGCGCCCCTACTTCAATGATTGGGCCTGGACCGCCGCCTACGAGTTCACATAACAACTGAGTAGCCCGCTCTACCGCGATTCGCTGAATCTTCGGATCTACCCCACGTTCGAATCGGTAAGAAGACTCTGTTTGAAGGCCATAACGTCTTGCTTTCCCAAAAACTGCCGAAGGTGAAAAAAACGCACTTTCTAGGAAAATGTCCGTGGTATCTTCTTGGATTCCACTCTCCACTCCTCCCATGATGCCAGCTATTGCCAATACTTTTTGAGTATCCGCAATGACTAAGGTATCTGGGTCTAATGAAAGGGAAGTATCATCTAAAAGGGTAATAGGCTCGCTAGGAGAGGCCAAACGTACCACAATCCCGCCAGACAAACGCTTTAGATCGAAAGCGTGCATTGGCTGACTAAGTTCTAACATCACATAATTGGTGACATCTACCAAAGGCCCGAGACTGCGCATTCCACTACGACGAAGTCGCTCTTGCATCCAAAGAGGTGTTGGTTTTTTGGAATCTACTCCGCGAATGACTCGACCCACATAACGCGGACAACCTTCTGAAATGATTTTAACTGGAAAAACATCGGAACCAGTAGATGGCACAGGTTCTGTGATCGTTTTCTTGATCGGGAGTCGGTAAAGCACCCCGAGCTCACGCGCCAGCCCAACCACTGAGAGACAATCCCCACGGTTTGGAGTTACGTTGACTGTTAAAGTAGTGTCGTCCAAACCAAGGTACTTTCGAATATTTACCCCTTCTGGCGCATCTTCAGGCAACGGCAAAAGACCACTAGAAGTACCCGTTAATCCAATTTCTACCGCAGAACACAACATTCCTTGTGATTCGATTCCCCGAAGTTTAGATCGTTTGATTTTCACGCCACCAGGAAGGTTGGCACCTACCAGGGCACAAGGAGCACGCATGCCTACATGGACATTAGGCGCGCCACACACGATTTGTAGTAACTCTGGTTTACCCACACTGACTTGGCAAACGCGAAGGCGATCCGCGTTGGGATGTTGTTCTACAGACTTGACATGGCCAATAACTACACCTTCAAAAGCCTCTACCACTGGTTCAATGGCTTCGATTTCTAAACCGGCTAAGGTGAGTTGATCTGCTAAAGCGGCATCGTCTACTGGAGGGTTTACCCACTCTCGAAGCCATTGCGTGCTAATCTTCATTGTTTTTTCGAAACCGGGTAATTCAAAATTGTCTTAGAAAACGCAAATTGTTCTCAAAAAATAGGCGTAGGTCATTTACGCCATAGCGCAACATAGCTAGACGTTCTACGCCCATGCCAAAAGCAAACCCGGTAAATTGTTCATTGTCTATGTGTACTTGAGAAAAGACATTGGGATGCACCATCCCACAACCCAATACTTCAAGCCAACCCGTGTTTTTACACACACGACACCCGCTACCTCCGCAGAGAATACATTGGATGTCCACTTCGGCAGAAGGTTCTGTAAAAGGGAAATAAGAAGGACGAAAACGAACCGCCAAATCTCGCTCAAAAAAGTGTTGTAAAAAATCGTGTATCGTCCCTTTTAAGTCTGCAAAGGAGACCGCTGCATCTACCAACAGACCTTCCACTTGATGAAACATGGGGGTGTGTGTCAAATCAGAATCACGACGATAGACCCGTCCCGAAGCAATGATCCGAAGGGGTGGGCGACGGGTTTCCATGACCCGAATCTGCACTGACGAAGTGTGGGTACGCAACAATGTGTGGTCGTCAAAATAAAAAGTATCGTGCATGGCCCGCGCTGGGTGGGAAGGCGGGACATTCAATGCTTCGAAATTATGATAATCGTCTTCGATTTCTGGACCTTCAACAGATTCAAACCCAACTTGCGCAAAAAGAAATTGAATACGTTCGATTGTTTTAGCAATGGGATGCAAGCCACCTTTCCCCAATCCGCGTCCTGGCAAAGTGATATCTATGCTTTCTGCTGCAAGACGTTCCCTCTGAGCAATGGCCTGTAATTCCTCTTTTCTGGTGCTAAGTGCAGTTTCAATAGATTGTTTTACTTGATGCAAAGCTGCCCCAAGAGCAGGTTTTTGCTCTGTAGGGACAGTACCTAGAGTTTTGAGTTGTTCCGTGAGTAATCCCTTTTTGCCAAGGTAGCGGACTCTCACCTGATCTAACGCGGCGAGATCCTGACTCTCTGCAATGGAACGTTTTGATTCTTCCAGAAAACTCGAAAACTCTTGCATACCGCTGGCATCTACCTTCTCCCCCTCCCACGCGAGGTGGCTGGGGGCTCAAATTTAGGCTTTGGCGCGTTCTGCTAAGGCGGCAAACGCAGGTTTATCGAGCACAGCGATATCGGCCAATACCTTCCGGTCGATCTCGATGGCAGCGCGCTTCAAACCGTTCATAAATCGACTGTATGAAAGCCCGCACTCACGTGCCGCTGCATTGATTCGTGCAATCCAAAGGGCACGGAATTGACGTTTCTTCTGCCGACGGTCACGATAGGCGTATTGTCCTGCTTTGGTGACTGCCTGAATTGCAATTCGATAGACATTTTTCCTGCGACCGCGATAGCCCTTGGCTTGTTCTAAAACCTTTTTGTGTCGGGCATGTGCGGTCGTACCGCGTTTCACTCGTGGCATGGTGGTGCTCTCCTACACGGAATACGGCATCATCTGCCGAATGGCGCGGACATCCGAATCGCTGATCATGCCAGTGGGGCGCAGATTCCGCTTACGCTTGGAACTCTTTTTGGTCAAAATGTGGTTCAAGTGCGAATGAGCGCATTTGTAACCACCGGAGGCAGTTCGCTTAAAACGCTTAGCAGCACTGTTATTGGTTTTGATTTTGGGCATACCCTAACCTAGTACTTTGAAACCTTAGTGGATTTTCTTTTTCGGAGCAATCATCATCACCATCTGTCTACCCTCCATTTTGGCCATCTGCTCCACGACGGATACCTCAGCAAGATCTGTCTCCAAACGCTCTAGGAGCTTTTTGCCGAGCTCAGGGTGTGCGAACTCTCGCCCGCGAAACCGCAGGGTAATTTTGGCTTTGTCGCCTTCTTCTAAGAATCGAATGATGCTCCGCAACTTAATTTGATAGTCCCCATCGTCCGTTCCAGGACGAAACTTGACTTCCTTGATCTGGACTTGCTTCTGTTTCTTTTTAGCAGTGGCCTTACGTTTGCCCTCTTCAAAGACAAACTTGCCATAGTCCATGATGCGGCACACAGGAGGCTTAGCTTGTGGCGCAATCTCCACCAAATCAAGCTCAGCCTCTAGTGCCATGCTCTGTGCTTTGGCAATCGATACCACGCCCACCTGCTCTCCGTCCGCACCCAATAGGCGAACTTCAAGAGCAGTGATCTCCTCATTCAATCGGACAGTCTTTTCTGCGACTATTTTTTAGCCCTCCCCCACGGTTCGGCCGCGGTTCGCTGACTCAACAGCGAGCAACGCGCTAAAAGCCTGTATCCCTTGAGAGCCCAGGTCTTTCCCCGCACGGGTGCGCACGGCCACGGTCTGGTTTTCTACTTCACGATCCCCGATCACCAGTAAATAGGGGATGCGTTGTAAAGTATGTTCTCGGATCTTAAATCCTAGTTTTTCATTGCGAACATCAGAGATTACCCGAAATCCCTGTTTTTTCAAGATCTTTTCGACTTCAATCGCTTGATTTGCGTGCCGTTCAGTCAAACTTAGCACCGCCGCTTGAACAGGAGCCAACCAGACAGGCAATGCCCCGGTATGTTCTTCAATCAAAATCCCAATAAACCGCTCCATCGATCCGAGAATGGCACGGTGTAACATCACTGGCACGTGACGATTCCCGTCTTCGGCCACATAGTTGGCACCCAAACGCTCGGGCATTGAAAAGTCTACTTGGATGGTACCACATTGCCAAACCCGAGAGAGACAATCCCTCAATGAAAACTCAATTTTAGGGCCATAAAAAGCACCTTCTCCAGGTTGCAAATCAAAAACCAGAGAGCGTGCATGTAGTGCTTGTTCCAATGCTTGTTCGGCCTTGTCCCAGTCTGCATCAGAGCCTACTCGCTGGACAGGACGGGTAGACAACTTTACAAGGATATCTCGGAATCCAAAATCGCCATAGACTTGGAAGACTAAATCAATAAAAGCACTGACTTCGGATTGAATTTGCTCTTCTGTGCAGAAGATGTGAGCATCATCCTGCACGAAATTTCGTACCCGCATCAAACCGTGTAGAGTACCCGAGGCTTCATTCCGATGGCAAGAACCAAACTCGGACAGGCGCAACGGCAAATCACGGTAACTTTTTAAGCCCTGATTGTAGATTTGAATGTGGGCTGGGCAGTTCATGGGCTTGATCGCGTATTCCCGATTTTCTGACCGTGTTGTAAACATGGCCGCACGGAATTTGTCCCAATGCCCGGAACGCTCCCACAAGGATCGATCGATCACTTCAGGAGTATGTACCTCTTGATAGTCATGTTCTCGTAAAAGCTCACGAATGTACTGCTGAATGATTTGGTAAACACGCCAACCCCTGTCATGCCAAAAGACCATGCCTGGGGCCTCTTCTTGATGGTGAAAGAGGTCAAGCTGTTTTCCAATTCGGCGGTGGTCGCGCTTTTCTGCTTCTTCTAATCGGTGTAGATACTCTTTAAGTTGTTTACGGTCAGGCCAAGCCGTTCCATAGATCCGCTGGAGCATCTCGTTTTTCGAATCCCCGCGCCAATAGGCTCCTGCTACCTTCCTTAGTTGAAAGGCTTTGAGGCGACCCGTGCTTGGCACGTGAGGACCACGGCATAGATCTGTAAAATCCCCTTGTTGGTACAAAGAAATATCTTGGTGTGCTGGAATCGAAGAGATTATCTCTGCTTTATAGTGTTCGCCGATTTTTGAAAAGAAGTCTACCGCTTCCTCTCGAGAAATCACCCGACGTTCTACAGAAATATCTTGTTCTGCCAGTGCTTCCATTCTAGCTTGGATGAGATTCAAATCTTCCAACGTAAAAGGGCGAGAATAGGCAAAATCGTAATAAAAGCCATCTTCGACCACTGGGCCGATGGTGACTTGGGCTTCCGGAAAAAGCTGTTTGACCGCTTGTGCCAGCAGGTGTGCTGTTGAATGCCGAATGACCTCCAAACCTTCTGGAGTGGTTGCAGTGACTATAGAGACTTCGGCATCTTGTTCAAGTAAGAAAGAAGTATCAACTATTTGCCCATTGACCTTGCCCGCTAGAGCAGCACGTGCCAAACCCGCGCCAATGGAGGTAGCCACCTCCTGCACAGTGATTGAGTGTTCAAAAATACGCTTGGATCCATCTGGAAGGGAAATGACGGGCATAAAACGACCTGTGGGGCAACACCTCTTGGATCTAGTGTTACCTAGGATACCGATTTAGTGGAAAAATACAACGTGTGCGAAACCTCCAAAAACTAGCTCTGCCCGTAAATTTAGAGTGACCCAATTTTCTCAAAATGTCCTTACGCTACGGTAGTACATCCGTACCTGCCTAAATTGTTCTAGGCTTTTTAGTGAACCTAGGTTTTCAAGTAGCACGCAAAATTCTCAACCTCAGTCGGGCGTTGATTTACTTTAAGTTTACATCAAACGCTGTGGGCACCGCCCATCTGAATGGCCTTTCCTGCGCGGAGATCAAACATTCGCTTGACCACGACCAATAGGCCAGTGACCAAAAAACCTCCTGGAGGCAAAACCATCATTAAGACGCCCATGTCTGCAGGCAAGATTCTCATTTCCATGAATTGAAAACTCGGCCCAAGCAAGAGAGAAGCATCTGCAAATAGGGTTCCAGAACCAAAGACTTCCCGAACGGCACCAATGCCCGTCAAAGCCAGCGTAAATCCAATGCCCATGAACAAACCATCCACCAAAGAGGGCAAGACACGCTCTTTAGCTGCAAAAGCCTCCAATCGTGCCAATGGCAAACAGTTGGAAACGATCAAGGGAATAAACAAACCAAGTACTTTGTATAACTCATGCATCCAAGCATTCATGGAAAGGTCTACGAGGGTCACCATCGAAGCCACCACTAAAATATAGACAGGGATGCGTACTTCTTGGGTGATATAACCGCGGAACAGTGCTACCAATAGATTAGAAGCTGCCATGACCACCGCAGTAGCCACGCCCATGCCAAAACCATTGGTGGCACTTGTAGTCATGGCCATGGTAGGACACATGCCCAGGAGCATGCTGAACACGCCATTGTTGTCCCAAAGCCCATCGCGCATGATTCGGCGATAGGGCATGGCTTGGATCGGGAGGACTGCTGTAGCTGTAGTGGTCACTATTTTTCTCCCAACAATTCTGGTTTGTGTTTAGCAAAAAATTCCAATCCAGTGCGGATGGTACCTACCACGCCGCGCGGGGTAATGGTTGCACCGGAAAACTGGTCAAACGCGCCACCATCTTTTTGTACTTTCCACTTTTCAACAGGAGGATTGCCTAAAGAAAGTCCCGTGAATTTCAATATCCAAGGGCTTTTCTTTTCTTCAATGCGATCCCCAAGACCCGGGGTCTCATGATGTGAGAGCACCCGAACCCCGAGGACATTGCCTGCTCGGTCGACACCCAACATCAGTTTGATGGCACCTGCGTAGCCAGAACCCACAATTTCGTAGGCAACTCCAGTAATTTCCTTATTTTTGCTTGCCAAGTAAACAGGAATTTCTTTTCCAGATTCATCCTTCAAAGTGATCATATCCTTGACTGGGTTATTGTCGTGGATTTCCGATGGAATCACCTGACTCAATGAATTCTGCCGATCCTCAAGGGCACGTGCTCCAATGTCTTCGACAGTCAGTTGGTCTGTAATCGCCAATAGCAATCCGAATCCCAAACAAAAGGCACCCAAAATTAAGCCATGGGTCATTGCGTTTTCTTTGTTCATACGCGATCTCCCTTTTGGATGGCAAGGGGTCGTCCTTTTCGGTCTCGACCGAAGAGGCGCGGCCGAGTGTATTGGTCAATGATTGGAGTAAGGGAATTCATGAGCAAAACGGCAAAGGCCATGCCTTCAGGGTAGCCCGCAAAGGTTCGAATAACCCAAGTGAGAAGACCGCAGCCCATCCCAAAGACGAATCGTCCTACTTTGGAGACTGGCGCAGTAACATAATCTGTAGCAATGAAGAACGCGCCCAAAAAGGTAGCACCTGAAAAGAGGTGAAACGTTCCGCTGGCATATCGCGCGGGATCTAGGAAGTGAAACAAGGACGCTATGACAACGATACCGCCAATCAACCCAACTGGGGTGTGCCACGAAATGATACGACGCCGAATGAGGAATAGGCCTCCTGCCAAAATCAGGAGGATTGAAGTTTCACCCAAGCTACCGGATCGGTAACCAAGTGCCATGTCCATTAGATCGGGTACTTGCTTGATAGATTCTGAAACTGGAATCCCACGAGATAACTCAGTTTTTACATATCCGAGGGCAGAAGCAGCACTCATGGCATCGGGTACCTGTCCTTGAAAGGTCACTGAAAAAGCATCGACCAGACCTGGCGCAGACGCTGAAAACAGGGGATGCGGCAATACCCACGAGGTCATTGCCAATGGAAAGGAAATGAGCAAAGCGACCCGAGCAACCATTGCTGGATTAAACAGGTTTTGTCCTAAACCCCCAAAAGGTTGCTTTGCGAGGGCAATGGCGAACACGGCACCAAGCACGCCGATCCACCAAGGTGCCCATGGAGGCAAGCTCATGGCCAGTAGCCAACCCGTCAAGGTTGCAGAACCATCCAAAAGAGTTTCTTGAATTGGCCGTTTCGCCACTATGAGGCAAGCTGCTTCGACTACTACACAAGAAGCCACGGTCACGATAAACAAAAACAGCGCAGGCAAACCAAATAAATAAAGGTTAAAAACAGTGGCTGGCACTAATGCCAATAGGACCGTGCCCATGGTCTTCTGGACGGTGTTTGCAGTGTGAATAAAGGGCGCGCTTTGGAGAGGAATCACGAGGTTACCTCCTCTCGACGAGCGGGTGCCTTTTTAGCGGCTTGGGCCGCACGTTTCGCAGCTGCGAGCTTTTCCATACGTTGGGTATGTGCCTCTACTAAGGTTCGGATATATTCATTCTTGCGGCGGTCTCGTTCCTGCGACCCCATTTGACCATTGGCGTAGTGAAAATATCGAACCAATGGAATGTGCGAAGGACAAACCCAAGAACAGCTCCCGCAACCAATGCAATCTGCCACGCCAATCTTTTCTGCGGCCTTCAGGTTTTCCCTTCGGATCAGTGCTGCCATTTCGACTGGAACCAAACCACAAGGGCACGCATCAATACAAGCACCACAACGAATGCAAGGGCCTTCCTTTTTTGCTGCCATTTCAGCAGCAGAGAGTGCTAACACGGCAGAGGCACCCTTGACTACTGGAGTCTCGAGACTCGGCAAGGGTTGACCCATCATTGGCCCACCACTGACGATACAAGCGGGTGACTCGGAAAATCCTCCGCAAAAACTTACCAAATCTATAACTCGTGCTCCAATGGGAACCTCTACATTTTTGGGTTCTCGAATAGCACCACCCGCTACGGTGACCACGCGGCTAATTAAAGGGCGACCGAGTCGGACTGCGTGATCTACTGCCCTAGCCGTTCCCACGTTGTAAGCAACTGCGCCAATTTCAGCGGTTCTTTTTCCTACTGGGGTTTCTCGTCCTGTGATTGCAAGAATCAGATCGTGGCCATAGCCCATTGGATATTCTGCTGGGACGGGAAAAATCTGAACTTCAGAATGAGGCGTTGCCGCTCGACGCATGGCCTCAATGGCTTCTGGTTTGTTGTCTTCGATACCCACCACAATGCGAGTAGCACCCAAAACCCGAGCGATGATCTGCGCTCCGTGAATTACTTCCTCTGAGTACTCGCGCATGATCCGATCGTCACAAGTGACGTAGGGTTCACACTCAGCACCGTTGAGCACTAGGGTATCAATCTTGTAGCGCAGTCCAAGGTCTAGTTTGACAGCGGCTGGAAAAACGGCTCCTCCCATGCCGACCACTCCAGAATCAGAAACTCGTGAGCGAATCACTGCAAGATCTGCGGAGTCTGAAAGCGGTGGTGGTAGATCAGCCCATTCATCCTTTCCATCCGAGTGAATAACGATCATGGTCTGGGATAACCCAGAAGGATGCGGAGCAGTCACATCCGAAATGGTCTCGACCGTGCCGGAAGTGGGTGCATGATGTGCCGCTGAGATCGTTCCATCACAACGGGCAATCATCTGTCCTTTTAGTACCCGATCTCCAGGGGTTACAAGTACTTTTGCTGGGGAACCCACGTGCTGTTGAAGTGGGATGTATAGCCATTCGGGCATAGGCAATGGAGTAATGCCCTGCTCGCGAGTCCGATCCTTTCTCTGTTGAGGGTGAACACCACCTCGTGTGGGAAACAATTTCATGAGGATCCTCAGTGCAGGCTAGATTGGGTCCGCTCTGGTTTCGACCAAAACCAAGTCTTGATCGTTTTTTCAACAGGGCGCATTTCAATGGCTTCCGTTGGGCAGACCTCGGCACATTTCCCACAACCATGGCACGCATCGACGATCACTGAGTGCATAAGTTTATTGGCACCGAAGACAGCATCTAGTGAACATTCCTTGATGCACTTAGTGCAACCCACGCAAAATTCTTCCAAAACCACTGCGTATGTTGGCCCCTTCTCGACATGTCCAGAGAGATCCACGGCAACGCCTAATTTTTTAGCCAATGCCTCGGCCACCGCTTTACCACCCGGGCTGCAAATCGTGACTTTGGCTTCTCCTCTGGCCAAAGCCGCTGCTGCTTGTCCGCAACCGACATAGCCGCACTGACCGCATTGAGATCCTGGCAGGATCGCTTTCAATTCTTCTTCTAAAGGATTTTCTTCAACTGCTAAAAACCGAGCAGCTGCCCCTAATAAACCTCCTAAGGCAACACCCATGGCTGTGAGACTACCCACTGCGAGCAACATGGAAAGATCCTCCGCGAAAGTGAAATTAGTGGCTCATGCCCGAAAAGCCCATAAATGCCAACGCCAGTAAGCTAGCCGTAATAAACCCAATGGGCGGGCCAGAGAACAAAAGGGGAGTTTCCGCTAAAGCTAACCTTTCCCGTAATCCTGCAAAAATGACCATCACTAAGCTATAACCAACGGAAGAAAAGAAAGCAAAGAGGGTACTGGTCAAAAAGCTCATTCTTCCCTCTACTAGGAGCAGTGCTACGCCTAACACGGCACAGTTGGTGGTAATCAGTGGCAGGTAAATACCAAGCATTTGGAAAAGTGGAGGCGAAACTTTGCGCACGGTCATTTCCGTAAACTGCGTGGCAGCCGCGATTACCAAGATAAAAGTAACCGTCCGGAGATAACCCAAACCAAATGGTTGCAATAAAAAAGCTTCCACGGCCCAATCGACCATTGAAGAAACCGTGATGACAAAAGTAGCGGCGAGTCCCATGCCAACCGCGGTGTCTACCCTCGTGGTGACCCCCATAAAAGAGCAAAGCCCTAGAAATCTTGCCAAAATGACATTGTTTACCAAGGCTGCACTGATCATCAAAAGGACGTATTCTTGCATTGAAAAGGACTCCTTTTGGAAAATTTACACGCGCCGCAAAAACTGGGGGGTTAGGGCACCTTGGGCTGCCAACCGACGAGCCAAGATCCTAGCTAAAAATAAACCAAAGACTAATCCGAAAACCATGCCAACTAAGGTAGGAACGTCGCCGTACCCGGAAACAAAGATTCCTCCAGTGAGCATCGTCAAAATTGGCATACCATAAGCAGTGAGGGCTGCTTTCACCAGTGCATTTCCCGGCACACCCACGATGACTCGATCACCTAAAACTAGACCATCTTCATTTGGAATAGGAAATCGCCTCGCTTCTAGTCGATTTGCGACTGTCCCGATGCCTTTGCTCCCACAACTCCCAGAAGAGCTGCACGAGCCACAACTCCCTTTTTGTTCAGGTTCAAGCCATACTTGCCCGTTTTCGATCGAGACAACTCGAGCAATCCCTTCTTGGAGGTCTGAAACCTCCAAAAAATTGTCTTCAGATGACATGGCTAGGCCACCAAAGTTGAATCAATACCCTTTGGAGTCACGAAAATTGCTTTTTGACCCCCCGCAGCCGTCAAAATGGACTGACGACGATCGGGCGGAGCCAACAAGAGAGCAGTGGAAAGACCATCGGCAATGGTGCCAGACTTAGCCACTACGGAGACACTGAAGTAGGCAGGCGCGGTGCGACCCGTTTTCGGATCTAATAAGTGAGTAAATTTTCCTTCGAGATCGAAAAGGGTACCATAACCACCTGAAGTTGATATGCACTGATCCAATAGATCCAAGGTGGCTACACTGCGGCTCGGATCTGCAGGGTTGGCAATTCCGACGCGCCAAGCAGATCCATCTGGTTTAGTCGAGAAAGCCCGAGGTTCTCCCATGTCTACTAGCATGCTTTCGAAACCATGCACTCTGAGGACATCGGCGACTCGATCGGTAATATAACCCTGTGCGCCACCGTTTAAGGTAATCTCTACCCTAGGACGCGAGAAAGTAATTCGCTGTTGTTTAATGTCAACTTCAACGTTTTGCCAATCCACTCGGGAAAGGGTATTTTGGATCTCAGCAGCTGAAGGCCCTTCTAAATTTGGGTTCGAAGCGGTAAAGTGTCGAAAGTAAAGTTGCCAAAGTGGCTGAACTGTGGGGTCGTAGAAGCCGTCGCTGATTTTGGCGAGTGTTAAAGCGTGCTCTAAAAGGAACATCAAGTCTTTGGGTGCGTTTTCGAGGCTACCAGTGCGGTTTAATGAGGATATGGCACTGTCTGCTCGGTAGACGCTGAAAATCTTTTCTAACCGTTGCAATTCTGCAATCGCAGCATGTAGTGCTGTTTGGGCTTGTGCTTCATTCTGGTGGTAAAGTTGAATAGAGGCTGGTGCTCCCAACGCAGTACCTTCCCAACGGGCGAGCCGTGGCGCACTAGATTGGGTTTTGAGGAGTAGAGGCAGCCCTGCTGCAGCGGCAGCTAAGGTGATAAAGCGACGGCGCGACAGGACAGTAGTCATGTGACCCCCAAGAAGCAGAAAACTATGTCTTTAGAGAGACTCTAATCCCTTAGTGATAGAACCATATGCCATACTGTGTACTATAAGGTAAATTTATGGGTGTTGGCAAGTATCGAGGCTTTAAGTTTTTAGATCCGCAATCCTAAAAAACTTATAATTATATCCTTTTCTTCCAAATTTTTATAGTTTTAAAAACTTGTGATAAACAAAGAAACAGATGGACTTCTGTGGGCATTTTGGTTGACCGCCATTTTGACAGGCGTCTTATTTTTACCGCTTGCGGTATTAAGCAATCTGGTATCAGAACCTAGGGTTCTGTACCTCCTGCTTCCGTCCGTATTATTGCTCTTCATGAGCATTTTGCTCGCGGTCTCTAATCGGCGTTTGCAATTTGCTCACTCCTCACTGGAAGAGCAAATACAAAAGCGGAATTCCAATTTAGATCAAGAAATTTTTACTAGAAACCAAATTGAAGAAAAATTGATCTGCGAAAAACAACTGTCTGACGATATCATCAACAGCCTAGCGGGGCTTTTTTACATCTTAGACGATCAAGGTCGCTTGATACGCTGGAATCAGAAATTTTCGGAAGTTAGTGAGTATTCAGATAAAGAACTGTCCTTAATGTCTTCAATGGACCTTTTTGGAGAAGAAGAAAAAAAGATGGTATCTGAACGGATCCAAGAAGCTTTCTCCGTAGGTAATTCTTACGTTGAAGCTAACTTTATAAATAAACATGGAATCAAAACACCCTATTATTTCACAGGTCGCAGAACGAGAATCCATGGCCAATGGTATCTCTCTGGTCTAGGTATTGATATTAGTAAAAGAAGGAGTGTAGAAGAGGCTTTGCGAAAAAGGGAGAGCCAACTGAATGAGGCAATTAAACTAGCAAAGCTCGGATATTGGGAGTATGACGAACTCGAAGACCAATTTACCCTTAATGATCAGTATTACTCTTTGCACCAGACAACCGCAAAAGAGGCAGGTGGGTACAAAATTTCTTTTGCAGATTTTCTACGTCGTTATATCTATCCAGAAGATGCTCAGAAGTTAGCAAGACAAATCCAAGAAGCACTACACTCCACGAATCTGGATTTTTCTTCACGAAGTGAAACTAGAATTTTATGTGGGGATGGGAAAATTCATTGGCTTATTATACAGTTGAGAGTAGATCGTGGTTTTTCAAAAAACTCTACAAAGTTAATTGGCGTTAGCCAAGACATCACAGAACACCACAGAATAGAGCAAGAGTTAATTCATGCAAGAGATGCAGCCCAAGTTTCTAATCGTGCAAAGTCGGATTTTATTTCCAATATGAGCCACGAAGTTAGAACCCCACTGCATGGTGTTATTGGGTTAACTCAGCTTATTTTAGAGGAACCAATTTCTGAAAAAATTCGTGAATATTTAGGAAAAATCATGCTTTCTTCTTATTCTTTGTTAGGCATCCTGAATGATGTATTGGATTATTCAAAAATAGAAACTGGATCTCTGTATATCGAGGAACGTCCTTTTAATTTAAATGAAACAATCACAATTCTTTGGAATCTATTTTCTCAACGTGCACAAGAAAAAAAATTAGCTTTAGAAATTAAAATTATTGATCGCGTCCCACGTTGTTTAATTGGAGACGACATTCATTTGCGGCAGGTATTGGTCAATGTTATTGGAAATGCTATCAAATTTACAAGTCAAGGTCGCGTGACTGTTTTGATTGACTGTAAAGAAATTGGAGAGAGTGGCACAAAATTTGTCTTTCAGATATCAGATACCGGAATTGGCATGAATGATGCCGTGCTAAAAAGGTTATTTCAGCCTTTCACTCAAGCAGACTCTTCGAGTACACGCCATTTTGAAGGTACCGGACTAGGATTGGCGATTAGTCGGAATATTTTACGTTTAATGGGGAGCGAGTTTTCTGTAGATAGCAGGCCAGGTCAGGGCAGTATCTTTAAGTTCGAAATCTATTTTCGCTTGGATAAAAGTAATATTGTTTCCCATTCAGAACCACCTGTACAGCTGACTTCATGCAATCTCTCCGAAACTGATGTAACTTTAAAATCTTCTAGCCCAATTCCTGAAAACATTAGAAAAGTAATCGTAGAAATTGAATCTCTTTTAGAAACCAATTACCTAGTTCCCGACGAACTACTCTCGCAGCTGGAAGGTGTTATGCCTATTGTACAGCAAGAGGAATATTGGAAATTCAAGAGTTGTATAGAAAACTTGAATTATGAACAAGCACGTATGTTGTTACAACAACTTGTAAAAAATTAGCCGTTTCTACTCTAAAACCCAAGCCAATTTCCGTCAAAACCAAACTCAGACCCTAACCACGGGTCTGACTGCGGCATGAACCCTGGAGCCAGTCTGGGGTTGTACTGTTTTCCTTGATTACTCCAAGGGTTTTGAGACATTGTCTTAGGTGGCCAACGATCAGACCAGCTCTCTAGGCGATCTCCCCAAGAATCCATACGATTAGCCCAACGGTCTCCCCAGTTTTCCATTCGGTCAGCAAAACGCTCAAAGGTTTGCGGAGGTCCTCCAAATAGGAACATTCCCCAAACTCCACTTCCTCCAGGGGGAAGTGGAGCTATCTGAGGTGAAGGCGGAACAGGTTGACTAGGAAGATTTGGGGAGAGGGCAGGTTTTTCTCTTTGCCACCAAGGAGCAGATTGACTGGCTCCCTCTGGTGGTTTTTTTGAGGCCCACCATGGCTCTGCATTGGCCTGGGTTAGGAATAATCCCAAAACCAAACCGAGTAGGCACTTCAAAAACATAGCTCTACTCGGCAAAATGGCGATTGTTTCTCTACTTTGGAGGCACGGTACCCTGTGGTGGCGGAGGAGGTGGCGGAGGTGTAGTTGCGCCTGCGAGGCCACGGCCTTGAGGAGGATCTATTTTCTGGAAATCCGCAGGTGCTTCGAATAGGCTGTCAGGCTGAGGTCCTTCCTTGATGTTGCGCAATTCCATAGCCCCCATGCCTGGAGTTTCCTCTCGAATCGGCAATCCTAACTTTGTGTCGATCCAGACAAGATTTCGCATAGACTTCCCATCACGGGTAATCGTTACTTCCCATTTGTCTACGGTTCGGCCTCCTAAGTCCTCACTTCCAATTTTATTGCACACAATCTCTTTATTTTGAGCGCAAAGATGACGGCTATCTCCTGGAAGAAGGGGAGCCTCTGAAGGAATCTTTCCACTCCATTCCCAATATTTTTTGGCATCAGGAAAGAGTTGCCACACGGTCTGACGTTGTGGGTTGACGATCTGCACAACATTCTTGCCATATTCTGGAGGAAATTTCTTTTCTGGAAGAGATACTTCTTCTCGTCGACGATTGTTGCTCATGTAAAGTTTTATGGTCTGTTGGCTTTTTTCCTTAAAATTGACCACCACGACTTCTGCTGAAAACTCAGATCCGACTGCTTGCCCTGCAAAAGATACGAGCCAGAATACACTGGCCATTCCTAAAAATTTACGCATTGCCTTTGCCTCGTTGAATTAAAAATTGATTAACGTCTCCATGAGTTATTCCATTGTGGTCGATCCGTCGAATTTCCCCATGTCTCTCCCGGGCGATCTTGAGGTGCTCCAGAAGAATTCCCTGACCAAGGGCTGCTCCAGGGATTGTCTGAGTAACCGTAAGGCCGTTGCCTATCTCGGTAAGGAGTTTCTTGACCATAATTGCGATACCCATAGTCATAGCCCCGCCGATCCCAGTCGTCCCCGTAATTGTTCCAGCCTCGGTCGTAGTAACGATCCCCGGCATCCCAAGAAGGAGAATCGCCATAGTAACCACGATATCGCGAATCATCGTAATAGTCATCGCGATCCCCCCTCCAGCGGCGGTTCCCTGAGTAGTAATCCCGAGATCCGGGCATACCCCAGAACATTGGATTATCGAGCCAAAGGCTTTCCCATGGAGACCAATTATTAGAAGAAACTGCGCGAGACTCCTCTGGCAACATGGTCATACTAACCAAGAGAAGGCCGAATACGATAGCTTTATGTGTTAGATGCTGTAGGTGCATGGTTGTGAACCTAATCTTTATTTTTGAAGAGTCTCCCCAGAGGGTTTTCCAGAGTTCTTGTCCGTAGATCCACTAGGGTTCGCGGAAGAAGAGTTACTACTAGACGAGCTCGGGTTGGAATTGTTCCAAGAGGGATAACTTCCTACCCCTCCAGAGGTGTTTTGGCCATCAGAAGCACCAAAATTTTGATCTCCTTGACCATAATCTTCTCGTCCCTGGCCATAATCCCCACGCCCAAAATAGCTGGACGAGTTCCCAGAAGGCCCAGGCCCGTAGCTCCCACGCCTGTCTCGAGAGTAATTAGGTTCATAAGAAGGAGCATTATAATCTGAACCTTCGTACCTATTTCCCCAACGAGGAGGGGCGCGACCGTATCCCGAATCGCGCGAGCCATACGATGGGGAGTTGTAGTTGCCACCGTATCCCCTTCCTTCTGGAGGATAGTTGCCACCTCCACCATAACTTCCATACCCGGATTCACTACTATACCTTGGCCTACTGCCGTTTCCTCTGGGGTCGCCAGAGTCCGATCCGTAGTAGCTCGGCCTTCTGGAGTAGCTAGAGGAATCTGGCCCGTAGCCTCCCCGGTAGTCTCCCGAATACCCATACCCTCCTCCTTGCCACTCTCCACCACGAGATCCGCCTCGGTCTCGATAAGAAGGAGCAGGCGGTGGGTCATATGACTTACCTCCCCAAGAACCAGAGTCTCGGCCGTAATCATTCCAATCGGAGGATCCGTAGCCAGGAGAAGCCCATGGATTGCTCCATTGGCCATAATCCGCGGCCTGAGCTGTGGCACTGCATAAACCAACTGCCGTAGTGGCGAGTAGAAGGATATGTCGTTTCATGTTTTTGCAGTGCTCCTGTTAACGGCAGACGTGGGGAGCAAAACCCTGGGATGGAGACCTCGGCATCTCGGGAGAGTAGGGACCAAAAGGTGGTCTAGGTCCAAAAGGCCCTCCAAACCTAGGATCAGGCCCCATCCAATGGGGAGGTTCTCCCCAAGGCTCGCCACGTCCGTAAAAATTCGGTGCAGGTGGTCTCCATTCCGGATAAGGAGGTGCGCCCCGGGGGTCTGGATAGTTTGGCCTGCAAGAGTTAGGAGCAGGCATTTCCCACTGAGGGGGAGGGGGACCCCACACCCTCGGGCCCTGCCAATAGGGCGCATCGTATGGATGAGCAAAGGCAGGCAGAGAGAACATGAGCCATGCAAAGCACGAAGTTCTGGAAATTGGTATTTGTCTAATGTTCACACTTTCTTAGGCGTGGAAGCCCTCGACTTCAGTCGGGGGAGGGAACGCCTACCTCCTTCTATGGTTCCAGTCAGGGTTTATACCTTAAGGGCTAATTGTAACACGCAGCCCCGAGATTTTAGTCTCAGGGCTGTTACTACGGAATTCTCCCCGACCTAATCAGGAAGGGGAGGATATCGCCTTCTCAGGAACCCTAGACCTTTACGGAGGCGTGTTAGTGCAACTATTGATAGACGTCCAAGTGTAGTTGCCTCCACTCTTTACTAATTTCCCGACCTTCCAATACTCCTTGTTGCCGCAGTTCGCTGGCACCATGAGCGTTGCCTTCGAGGTTATGCCGTCGAAAACATGAATGGCAGCAACAGAGTTATTCCAAGAGCTGTTGAAATATCCTAGGTTCGGATAATTATCAACAAATACTGGATACTCCCCATCGTTCGCTTGTGCCGCAATAACGATCGAACTCAAAGGCTCATACGTGTTTCCAGGAGACGTACCACTCATGACGTACGGATTAGTGGTTAAGTCACCTGTATCTACAGTGCCATCTGGGCTCTGATAGTCACTGATATAGTCCCCGTTTGGAAGTTTGACCGTCAAGTCGAGCCACCAACCGTAGCAACCGATCTGCGAACAATCTGACCAAATAAACGGTTGAAAATTTTTCCAATTTAGCGAGATGCTGATGTCCCCTTTTGACCGAGCATGCGCAAGTGTGTCCACGTAGGGGCCTTTGATGACACCCGCAGCCACAGAAGTACTACGGAGTTGCGCCGGTATGTAGTCGGTTTTGCTTGCTCTGAGAATTTGGGAAGACGAAGAAGCAGCTAAGTTGTCAAGCTCGTAGAAGCCAAATAACTCAGTTCCATCGCTGGCCTGGACAGTGGAGCCTTTCAAGAGTTCGACAGTAGTCGGGGTGTTGTAGGGACTTGGAGGCAATGCAGTCCACGGATCCAATACTCGTCCAATGACCGTGGTCTCCGCACTACCAAGAATTGCTTTCCGTACGTCCACCCGTGAAGTAGCAGCTGCAAACCCGCAGGAAATTTGCTTTCCCGAAGAAACCAGTTTGGCAACAAGTTGGTCACGGGTTAGATTAGGGAATTGTTCCCATACTAAAGCAGCTGATCCAGCAACTACGGGAGACGCCATGGAAGTGCCTGACATTGGGCCATATCCAAAGCCAGGTAAAGTGGACCAGACATTCCAACCAGGTGCTGCGATGTTGTATTGAGAAGGCGATGAACTCGGGCTAAAGTTCGAAAAATATGTCCGACAGTCCATTTGTTCTGTGGCCATTACCCGCAACGCAGTGTTTGGATCGGAGCCAGGGTAAGCACCTCCTGTGTCCGTGGTATTGTCGTTTCCCCCAGCTGCAACCAACACCAATCCAGCTTTTTTCATGGCAAGAGTTTGGGCAGAGATTGCGGAGTTATACCCTCCCCCCAAGCTCATGTTGACGACCTTAATCGCTGGAGAATATTGATCGCGGTGCGATACTACCCAAGCCATTCCATAAGCCACACCAAAATCTGTCCCGAAGCCAGAACCACGTAATACCTTGACGGGCACAACTTTACAACTGGGACAAATTCCTTCACCGTACAAAGAATTCCCCGCTACTGCTGCAATAATTCCAGTAACGTGGGTACCGTGGCCGTGGTCATCAAATGGATCCGTGTTTTTTGCGATGACGTTGTAACCAGGGAGTAGATTGGCTTGCAAGTCAGGATGTGTGTAGTCGACTCCAGTGTCGATGACAGCCACTGTAGGAGATGGACCAGAAGAAACAACGAAATCCGGAGCATTTTTCCGTATCACGGTAAGGTGCCAACTGCTCGCAGGGTCTGCAGCAGTAGATCCACCACTTCCGCCAGACGATCCACTCAGTGATTTTTGAGAGGTTTTTGCTGGTAATTTTCTCCCTTGTTTCTCCATT
>Ga0268283_1000318_pt1 | contig 37374 bp, 37 predicted proteins | sample saktaG_13_FD_190140 | JGI IMG/M metagenome (GOLD analysis project Ga0268283, IMG submission 190140) | Saline water microbial communities from Sakinaw Lake, British Columbia, Canada - sak_2013_06_06_36m | ecosystem: Environmental > Aquatic > Non-marine Saline and Alkaline > Saline ...
TATTGTTATAATAAAAAATGTCCATTTATTTGATTTTGCAAATGTCCACTTTATGAACAAAGGTTGCGCAAAACGCCTAAATTCACGTATAAACTGCGCGTAAATAATCGCGCAATAACGAGGTCTGAAATAGAACATAACACACAAGAAAGGATTGAACTTATGGCAAAACAGATGTTGCTGGACGCATATCGGGGGAAGAGGACCGAACATGCGCCATGGGTGCCTTATGCAGGAGTGCATTGCGCCCATATAATCAACGAACCTGCAGATAAATTTCTTCAGGATCCCGAGCTCCTGGCCAAAGGCATTGTTGCTACTGCCAAGCGGTATAAGGCCGACGGGATTCCGCTGCTGTTTGATCTGTCGGTGGAGGCCAATTCCGTGGGATGCGATCTGAAATGGTGGCCCGACAACGTGCCTTCCGTAACGACCCACCCTTGCTCCAACAAAACACCCAAAGAAGCCGGGCTTAAACTTCCGACCAAAGATTCCGGTCGATGGCCGGTTCTTTTCAAGGCAGCCAAAATTGTCAAACCGCAGTTGGAAGACCTGGACTGTGCGCTGATAGGGGGTTTTTGCGGTCCCTTGACGCTGGGGGCTCATCTGGCCGGCGTACGTCTTTTTACCGATGTTTACAAGCACAAGGAATTCGCAGCGGAAGTCTGTAAATTTGCCGGTGAAATCGGTGCCAGAGCTGCGGAATTCTATGCGGAAATGGGATGCGATATCATCGCGAACATAGATCCGGTAGCCTCTCAGATCAGGCCCGCAACCTTCCGCGAATACGTTACCCCCAACAGCCAGGCCGCAATCAAGATCACTCATGATGCGGGCCTGACCTCATCCTTCTTTATCTGCGGCGACGCCACCAAAGTCATGGAAGAAGTCTGCCAACTCGGCACCCATGGATTCGCCATTGATGAACAGATGAACATGAACTTTATCCGCGATTTGGCCCGCAAATACGGTTTGGGCTTCGGCGGCAATCTGAAACTGACCCTTGCTCTGAGCCTTGGCCTTCTGTCTCCGCGCGAGGACGCTATCGTCAGTCTGGCTGCAGGAGGTCAGCACGGGTATACCTTCGCACCTGGCTGAGACATGCCTTACGATGTTCCGTTGGAACATATGGACCAGGCAATTGAAGCAAGAGATTGGTACAATCAGTACTATGCCAAATATCCGGCAGATCTCTAAGAACAAACCCGCTCAAAAGACTCTTTAAGGAGGGTTTGAATTATGGCAGAAATGATCACTATTGATGTCTTAACTCTGGACAGCGTTCAATGTGCGGCCTGCGGGTATATGATGGAATTCATCGCGGCCCTGCCCAAAGATGTCCAGGAAATGATTGTTTACAAGGAATGGTCAGTCAAAAACAAGGCCGGCGTGGGAAAATTCATGGAGCTTAAAGGCAAAGTGCTTCCCACCATCTGCATCGAAAGGGACCTGGTTTTTGAAAGCATCATTCCGCAATACGAAGAGCTGATTGATGAAATGGCCAAGCGGGCTCCGAGCGAGGCCATGCGTAAACGGATTATGTCTCTGAGAGAAGTCGGTTTTCAGTTTGACAAGATTCAGGAGAACCTTGCCAAGGCCGGCTCCGGCATGCATACCCGCGTAGATTCATAATTCAGAGCCGAGATTGTGTAATAGGGCAGGGCGTACCCTGCCGTAAAGGACAACGTGGAGTGTGAGGAGTGACATCCTCATGCCTCACGCTGTTTTCTCGGGTTTAAATTTGTTTCGAATTTCGATATTCGAATTTTGGCTGAACGGTTTTTCCGTTCAGCCAAAAAGTACCTTAAAGGCGCTGGAATTCTGTCATTAGCTATGGATGTTTCGTGATCGATAATATTGAAAAACTTCAAAAAGTTTTAATTGAAGAGGGATTGCCCCAAACGGACAAGGCGCTTTTTGGTCTGAAATGCCCATATTGTGGCAAGTCGGATCGGATTCGCGAATTGGAACCCCCGCAAGCACTCGAAGGTGCCCTTGGTTCCAGCGTGCTGTCCGTATATGAAGATATTTGGCGCCGCCTTGCGATGCCTGGCAGCGCGCTGGGCGTGTGCAAGTTTTGTCAGAACCCGTTGCGGATCACATCAGCCGGCGCTCAGGCGGTGCCGTTAACTGAATGAGGGAAATATTCCGGATAATCCGGAAAATGCTTAATCCGTTTCAGAAGGAGATCTGAGGATGAAAATCGAGGTTCTTGGCACTGGCTGTAAAAGTTGCGAAAATCTTTATCAGGCCGTGTTGGAGGCTGTAGCAGAGATCGGGCCTGAAAAACAGATCGTGGTGGAAAAAATAGGCGACATCATGTATTTTGCAAAAATGGGCGTGTTTATGACCCCCGGTCTTGTCATCGATGGAACGGTGATTTCTTCCGGCAAAGCAATGAATGCCGACCAGGTCAAGGTGAAAATCAAGGAGAGATTATAAGCCATGTCGGTCAATAGATCTTCAGTTACGCGCGTTTATCTGATTACGGGCTTTCTGGGATCCGGCAAGACCACTTTTCTAAACCGGATTATCGATCGGTTCCCGAAGAACCGGAAATTGACGATTCTGATGAACGAATTCGGCGAAATCGGTATTGACGGTACGCTTGTGGAAGGCGACGACATCGACATGATGGAAATCAGCCGGGGGTCGATTTTCTGTGTTTGCGTCAAAACGGACTTTATCAAGGGGCTGTATGAGCTTGTCACTAAGGTAAAGCCGGATGTTCTGATCATCGAATCGACCGGTGTGGCCAATCCATCCGATCTCAAGCGGGATCTTCAACTTCCTATTTTCGGAAAACGGTTCCTGTTTCAGGAGCAGTTCTGCACCATCGACGTGGGTCATTTTCTGGATGCCTATCAGACCTATGTGTCTTTGGAAAAGCAAATCGAATCCTCCAGCGTATTTATTATCAATAAAACAGATATGGCCAAAGCAGGAGAGATTGCGGAAATCAAGAAGGTGATACGCGAGAGCCACCCATCTCCTGTTTTTTATGAAACCACTTATTCAAATATTCCGTTTGAAAAGTATTTTCCGGACATGATGCCATCTGTTGACGCTGCATTTCCTGCTGTGAATGGCGATTTAAAAGTTCTGACAGATGCTCAACTCGATGGCTATGTTGAAGAACTTTTAAACGACCCGGAGCTGGAAATCACCCCGCCGGATCAGTTGGTATCGGCTACCTTCACCTGGAATGGCACCCATCTGGACGAAGTCCGGAAAATGGCCCATGACCTTCCCGCGAATGTGATTCGAAGCAAAGGCTTTGTCTGTGAGGACGGGGTGTGGTATCTCTTTTCCTATGTCATGGGCACCTGGAGCATCGATAAAACCCATGTTCCGGAACACCGGATCAAAAACAAAAACACGCTTGTTTTTATCGGGCCGCCGGATGTGATGCCGGGAATCGAGCAGACGCTGAAAAAGGGAAACTGGACCAGCAGAGGCGTCTTTCAGCCATTTTCTGGTATTAAGTAACCTCTGACATCATTCTGTTCTTGATGAGGACTCCGATGGAAGAAAAACAATGTGATCTGATCATCATCGGCACCGGTCCTGCCGGTCTCTCTGCCGCAATTTACAGCCAGCGCCAGGGCCTGTCCGCCACTGTTTTTGGAGACACGCCGGGCGGTAATTTGTACATGATTGAATCGGTGAAAAACTATCCCGGTTTTCATGAAGGCGTGCCGGGGATGCAGCTTGGCGTCTTCATGTATTCGCAGGCCCAGTCAGAAGGGGCCAGTTTCACGATGACCAATGTGGACAGCCTCGAAACAAGCGGGGAAAGTTTTATTGCCAAAGACCTGTCAGGAAATATATACTCGGCACCTGCGGCGCTGATCGCTGCGGGGTCGACCCCGAAACGGCTGAATGTGCAGAATGCGGCTTTGGATGGCATCCACTATTGTGCCATGTGCGATGGCCCGCTGTATCGCGGCAAGAACGCCGTCATCATCGTTGTGGGCGGCGGAGAGCGCGGCGGTCACCTGTGCGTTTTCCTGTCCAAGATCGCCAGGCAGGTGATCCTTGTGGATAAAGGCCCAGGTCTGAAAATGAGCTCCGCCCTGCAAAAGGCCGTAGCCATGGCGGAAAATGTGGAAGTGATGCTGAATACCGAGGTGCAGGCTTTTATCGGCGAAGATGAATTGAAAGGCGTACAGGTGTCCTTTCCCGATGGCCAGAGAAAAGAATTATCCGCAGATGCGCTGTTTCTGTCTATCGGTTGGGTGCCCAATGTATCGATGATTCGCTTTCCAGTTGCGGCAACCCCGGAAGGTTTTCTGAAAACCGATGCCAAACTGATGACTTCCTGTTCCGGGCTTTTTGCGGCGGGGGATGTCCGGGATTCGGACCTGAAACAGATTGTCACTTCCTGTGCGGACGGCGCACGGGCCGCCATGTATGCGGCTGAATATCTCCAATTAAAACAATAGTCCCTGAAATGGATTCTTTTTTCACCCAAACCCCCTCCTGAAAAGAGAGGGGGTTTTTTTCATGGACGCTCTGGAAAATATGATCAAAATACCGGGCTTTCAAAGTCATCGTTTTTGTCTTTCTGCCATTTGAATTGGTTTTGCATTTCGGAATATGGTATTCGTTGCAATCACCCTGATGTCTGTTTTGAGAGGCTAAGTGGAACAGAATAATGAATTGGAAAACTATGTCTTTCATACCCGGGGGGTCTGCCCGCCTGAAATCCACTTCCGGCTGAGCAGGGAAGGCACGATTCATCAGGTGCGTTTCGTCGGCGGCGGATGCCCTGGAAATGCGCTGCTGGTGGCGCGACTTGTCGACGGCAAACCCATGAATGCCATCATCGAATACTTGTCCGGAATCGAATGCCGAAACGCCACCTCTTGTCCGGACCAGCTTGCCAGAGCCTTTGCTGCTGTAAAAAAGGGTGATCTTCAGCCCACAGCCACCTTTAAGGTTGTTGAAGATGCTGATCCCAGAGACAGGATTTGTTTCATCGGAAATCTTGATGGAAATCAGGAAGTCTTAACCACTCTGATGCATGCTGTTAAAGATGAGCGTGTGCATGCCATTTACAGCGTTGGAAATCTCACGGGGTTGTCAGAACAGAACGACAATGTCGTCTCAATGATCAACAAACATGAAATTCAAGCCATTGCCGGACAACTGGACTGGCAGTATGCTCAGGGGAACGAAGCCGTTCCCGCTGCTCCCCTTTCCCTCAAACACAGAGACATTCTGCTTCGATTGCCCCAGGTGCTCGCGTTTCAGATCGGCGATCAAAAAGGCATGGCATTCTACGGCCGTTACATTCAGGATCTTCCGGGGTATTCGGATTTTGCGCCATTTTCTCTGGAAATGAACATGGTCTGCGACCTGACCCGATTTATGAAAGACGAAAGTGTTTTTCCGGCCCTGGAAGCGATGACGCCTCAATTCTCGGTGCGGCTTGTCGTGTTTTCAGAAAGCGGGGATTGGAAACATCACGATGTGGGGGGAGTCATGTTTCTGGGCATTGGAAGCGTCTATGAAAACGGTTTTATTCACTGGGGACTTCTGGAGAACACGGCAGGCGGATTGAAGTATCAGGTTCGTAAAACACCTTTTAACCCGGAGTAACAACTCATGCAGAAAATCAATGTTGATGTCCTGTTGACCGACTTTAATCAATGAATCGCCTGCGTCTACATGGCGGAATCGGTAAAGGCTTTACCGAACGAGATACAGGAACTGATTGAAGTCAGTGAATGGGACATGCGAACGCGAAAAGGCGTGGATCGTTTTCGCGAATTGAAAGCCAGGTCTCTTCCGAGCGTGGCCCTGGACGGCGCATTGCTTTATGAATCGCTGATCCCCGGCCAGGAGGAGCTGATCGCTGAAATCGAACGCCGGTTCAAAGCGAAAAACCCTTGACCATTCTTTGCTGGAGAATACAAGATGCATCTTGAAGACGTCAATGTCCAGGGATTCAAATCCTTTTCACAGAAGACCGAAATGAGTTTTCAGCCCGGAATCAGTGTGATCATCGGCAATAACGGGGTCGGCAAATCCAATATTCTGGATGCCGTTGTCTGGGCCATGGGAGAGGACGACATCTCGAAAATGAGATGCCACGATACCGCAGAGCTTTTTTTCGTCGGGTCCAAAGACTCTCCCCCGGCAGAACGAATTCGTGTTGAACTGAATTTTAAACAGAGAACGGAAAAAAACACATCCGGCTTGCAAGTGGTCAGGGAGCTGACCCGGGGGGGAGATTCTTTCTACTTTATCGACGGGGCAGCAGTGGACAGCGGTGACTACCGGAAATGCCTGACCGAATTCAATCTGGATGATGCGCTGAAAACGATTATTAAGCAGGAACAGATCAATGATATTCTAATGCTGGACCCTGTCCAGAGGCGCCGCCGCATTGTTCGGTTGATCGATCTCGAAAACGAAGCGGATTTTGAGTCCAGAATCACCACTGAGATCGCTCCCAAATTCGAATCCTATCTTCAGTATTTGTTTCCGGAAGGCAGCGGCGCCTTGCAAAGCGTTTCACGAAACGGTGCGATGGGACTGGATATCGAAGTCAATCTCCGGGGGGACCGGAAGCGAAAGGCGCACCAGCTTTCGGGGGGTGAAAAATCGGTGACGAGCCTGGCGTTACAATTGGCGGTATTCGACCAACTGAAGAGCCCGATTTTTCTTTTGGATGAAGTGGAGCCGGCTCTCGACTACACCAACCACAAATCCATGCAGGCCTTGCTGAAGAATCTGGCTGAAAGCAAGCAACTGATCATGATCACCCATTTGCGCAGTACGATCCAGTTGGCCGACACGGTCCACGGCATTCGGACCCGCATGGATGGATCATCGTTCATGAAGTTTTATTTTGTCATGGATGAACGTCTTTTAAGGCTCTACAAGTGCTGTTGACGCCGTTTTTGAATTCCCGGCAAGGTCCGGCCGCATTAACAGGGAAGATCAGCAATAAAGTTGAGTCATTATATTGAACTCAGGAAAGGGAAAAGAATGTCTGGAGAAATTCTGGTTGTGACTGGTAATGGCAAAGGCAAAACCACCTATGCCCTGGGCTTATGCATCAAAGCGGCCGGAGCAGGGAAAAAAGTGTTTCTCGGCCAATTTATCAAAGGTGGTGAATACAGTGAAATCAAAGCGCTGAAAAGACTGGATGACCTGATTGTGGTGGAACAATTCGGTCTCGGACGCTTTATCGACGGGGTACCGCATCCAGAGGATAGAAGACAAGCGCAAATTGGGTTTGAAAGAGCCGCGGCCATTTTAAAAACCAATGCTTTCGATCTCGTGGTTCTGGATGAGGCGAATGTGGCCCTGAAATATGACCTCTTTTCAATCAGCGATTTTCTTGACGCCATTCGCAACCGGGCAACAGGGGTAACCGTTGTGGTCACCGGGCGGGAGGCTCATCCGGATATGATCGAATTGGCGGATGAGGTCATCGAAATGAAAGAGATCAAACATTATTTTCATGCAGGTGTTCCCGCCAGGGTCGGTATTGAAAAATGATTTTTTGTTTAAGGTATCATATCAGGCACTGAAATATGTCGGCATAAAGGGCGGATATCCGAGAACATGATATACAAAAGAGAATTCATCGGTGAGGCGTTGGGCACATTTATGCTGGTGCTGTTCGGTTGCGGATCGGTTGCGGTCTCTGTTTTATTCAATGCGCATCAAGGGTTGATGCAGGTGGCCCTGGCTTGGGGGATCGGTGTGACCCTGTCCATATATCTTACACGGCACTTGTCCTGCGCACACCTGAACCCGGCGGTCAGCCTGGCCATGGCAGTGAGCAGGCGAATGCCCTTTCGGAAGATGCCGGTCTATATCGGTGCTCAGTTCGCAGGGGCTATCCTCGCCGGCTTGACATTATATCTGCTGTTCGCGCCTTCAATCGGGGCATACGAAAATGCTCATGGCATCGTTCGCGGCTCGACGGAATCGGTAAAGACGGCCATGATGTTCGGCGAATACTATCCGAATCCCGGTGCTTCGGCCATTGTTTCTCTGCCCTTGGCAATAGGTGCGGAAGCGTTTGGCACGTTCTTGTTGGTACTGATGATTTTCGCACTGACAGAAGGATGCAATGTAGGACGTCCGGACGATGCCCTGGCGCCTGTGTTCGTTGGCTTAACCGTGACCTCAATCATCTGCCTCATCGCGCCGCTGACTCAAGCTGGGCTGAATCCCGCGCGTGACCTTGGCCCCCGTCTGGTAGCCTGGCTCATGGGATGGGGTGACGCCGCGTTTCCTGACCGCGTCGGCGGTTTCTTTCATGTCTACGTATTAGCCCCACTGCTCGGTGGTGTGATCGCCTCGCTCTTTTTTGTTCGTATGTTGGAACCGGCCATGAAACGCCCATCCGACCGATGCGATTGCGAAGCTGACAAACCATATTCAACGAAAATAGAAACACGATGACGACATGATTGATTCGGGTAGGCGGCTTCCTCGGTTGGCTGAACGCCACCAGCACGTTGCGTGGCTGTGGCAGGTTCCCAAAGTCCGGTTGACCCTTAACGCTCGCGTTCAGAAATCACCGGGCCGTAGCCGAAAAAAGAATGTTCACCCACTATTATTTTGAAAAGATAGAAGACTTACCATAGAACTCATTTGATTTATTAAATATTAGGTGGGAGATAAGTATCTCTGCGCTCAAATCATTATCTGGAAGTTTAAAGAGGCCATTTTTTTCAATTATGAGGATATCGCATGCAACGTATTCTTCCCGGGAAAATGGATAGGCGTGTTCTGAAGGCTATCGAATCTTTCGTGACCCTGAACAGTCTGGATGACATTTTGGAATCCACCCTTTTTAATTTGCTCGATATGGAACATGTTAAGAAAATTGAAATTCGCTTATTCAACGAAAACGATAGACTGATATCGGTTGCCTCCGGCCGAAATTCGAGTCCGGATGCCGACAATCAGAAGGACATTGTGATCCAGAGTTGGCTGATGGAACCAACCATTCCCTATCACTCGGGCAAAATAAAACAGCCCCGCGTCTTTTCTGTTTTTGTGTTTCCCCTTCTCGAGATCGACCGGCTGATGGGCTTTTTGGTTATTCACCTGGATAAAATTCTGATTCCGGACAAGGATTATCTGAGTTTTTTTTATCTGGTCGGTCTGCAACTGGCTGCCAGTCTTAAAGAGATTCGGCTCAGTAGCGAAATTCGAGAAGCAAAAACAGCGCTGCAGAATCTGAGCGCGATCAATCTGGAAACTCAGCAGCGCGTCACATCACTCAGTAAGGAATTGTTCGCGATTAGTGCCATATCCGCCAAGATCAATCAATCCATGGACTTTAATGAATCGCTGTATAAATCCATGCACACCATTCGAAATGTCTTTAAGGAATCTCACTTGCTGATTTATACACGGGATGCTGAGACCGAAAAAGCGAAGTTATCGGCATCGGATTGCACCAACAATGAAATTGAACCGCATCTGCTCAGAAAGATCGAAAGTGAATATTTAAAAGAGATCCTGTCCATTGGTAAGCCGGTGGTAAAACAGGTTGAACCTGAGCTTCATTACGTCAAAACATCTGGATGTTCACGGCCATTCAGAATGATCATCGGCGTTCCCCTGAAATCCAAGCAAGCGACGATGGGCGTCATGTTTCTGTTGCGCGAGGCAAAAGAGCCCTTCGATCATGCCGGCCTCAGATTGCTTTCGGGCATGGCCAATATCATGGGCATGGCCATAGAAAACAAGAATCTCTATCGGCAAAGCCTACAAAAAAAAGACGAAGCCGCTTTTTTGTTTGAATCCATCGTAAAATTCAATGCGAAACTGGATTTAAAGGAGACTTTGAAGTCCGTGTCCGAAAAAGGCGTCGAATTTATAGGTAAGAACTGTCGATTGTATTTATTTACGGAAACACGGATTCCTTTGATTCTGTCCACCTATGCGCAGTGCTGCGGAAAAAAAGATATCGTGTCAACTCTGTTTCCGAAAATTCATCCAAAGGAGTTGATAGACATCTATGGATTGTTGTTGTCGCAAGACCGGCCTCTTCTGATTAAAAATGTCCATCGGTCAAAAAAAATCCCATCGGAGATGAAACCCCATTTTCGATGTCAGCACATTCATTCCCTGGTTTCGATCGTACTGAAGGTAAGGAAAAGAAAATTGGGTCTGCTCCTTGTTGTTCGGGCAAAATCCGAAACGCCTTTTGACAGTCACGATCTGTCTTTTGCCGAGGCGATGGGAATTGCGGCATCACTGGCCATCGAAAATGCCAGAGCCTATACATCCAGCCAGGAAATGAGCGTTTTTTTGGAACAGAAAATCATTGAGAAAACCACTCAGATTCAACAGCTTCAGGAGCAGAAAAAAAATCGGGAGGAAATCGGAAAGGACATTGTCTTTCGGGTCAATAAAAAAAACCGATATGTCTTTGTGAACAAGGTCATGGAGCTTCTGACAGGGTTTTCGAAAGAGGAACTCTACCATGAGGAGTTTTCCGCCGATTCTGTCGTGGCCGAAGAAGATCGCAGGCAAATCAATTATTATTTCAAGAAAATATTAAGAAGAGAACTGCCCCTGGCCAAGGGGCTGGAATATCGACAGTTGAATCGAAAAGGTGAAGACCATTTGATTTCTTTGACGATTTATCCGGATGTGGACGAGTTCGGACAGATTTCGGGCATCGACTGCGTGGGGGTGGATATTACCGAAAAGAAACGTTTGGAAGCTGAACTTGAAAAAGCCCGGGAACTGGCACTTCTTGGAGAGTTTTCAAGTGCGGTCGCTCATCAGATTCGAAATCCCCTGGGTAATATTCTGATGGGAAGTAAACTATTGCAACAGACTTTGGGTCTGGTCGGTCAGTTGACACCCATGTCCAGACAAGCCGGTGACCGTACTGATGCGGACAGAGATCAACTGACCGGTATCTTCAGCGACCTTTCTGAAGGAATCCATAATCTGAACCGGGTTGTTACGGACCTGCTGGGTTATACCAAGACATTGAAACTGAGCCGCTCTCTTCAGCGAATCGATATTCTTCTGGAAGAAACGCTGTCAATGTTTGATGACCCGATCAGGCGCAACCAGATCGAGGTGGAGAAACGATACGATCAAGAGCTGCCCTCTCTTTCACTGGATGCCGTATTGATGAGTCAGGTATTTCAGAATGTCTTTCATAACGCCATCCATTCGATGCCGGACGGCGGGAGGCTGACGGTTTCCTGTGAACGGTCACGACAGATTGCGGGCTATTCAAGCATACAGATCCGTGACAGCGGTGTTGGCATCAAAGTGTCCGAGCTGGATAAAATTTTTCGTCCTTTTTTTACCAGCAAAGAATCGGGGACAGGACTGGGATTGTCTCTTGCGCATCGAATCGTTGAAGCCCATCAGGGAAGCATCTGGGCAAGCAACAATTTGAATCAGGGGGCCACGATCCATATTCTCCTTCCTCTGGATCCGTCAGTTGATATCGTCGGTCATTCGGAGGTTTGAAAATGGGGGACAGAATACTTGTCGTGGATGATCAGGTTTCATTTTGTAACCACATTCTGACCATTCTTGAGAACGAAGGGTATGAAGTGATGGTGGCGCATGATTCCTCCCAGGCAGTGAAACGGTTATCCGCCCACTCGTTTGATATTCTGCTCACTGACATGAATATGCCAGGTGTGGATGGCCTGGAGTTGTTCCAACTCGCCAGGAAAATCGATCCCCATATTTCGGGCGTGATCATGACAGCCTATGGAACTATTTCATCGGCTGTCGATTCCATCAAACAGGGCGTGACGGACTATATTCAGAAACCGTTCGAACCCGAAGCCCTGTTGATGGCCATTGAAAAGACAATTCGTGAAAGACGAATGCTTCAGGAAATTCGAAGCCTGAGAAAAGAAGTCAATCAACGCTATGCCTTTGGCAGCATTATCGGTAAAAATCATAAAATGCAGATCATTTACAATCTGATTCAGAAAGTCTCCCCAACCGATGCCCGGGTGTTTATTACCGGAGAGACCGGTGTCGGCAAAGAACTGGTCGCCAAAGCCATTCATTTCAACAGCACCAGAAAAAACAGACCTTTTGTCGGCATAAACTGCGGTGCGCTGTCCGAAACCCTTCTGGAAGCCGAGTTGTTCGGTTACGAACAGGGCGCATTTACCGGCGCAACCCGGACCAAGATCGGAAAATTTGAATATGCCCAGGGGGGAACCATCTTTCTGGACGAAGTAGGCGACATATCCGCTCGAATGCAGGTTCAGTTGCTCCGAGTACTTCAGGAAAAAAAGTTTGAGCGGGTTGGAGGCAACCGGTCGATCGATCTGGATGTCAAGGTTATTTCGGCCACCAATCAGGATATTGATGCCAAAATCAAACGAGGAGAATATCGGGTAGAACTCTTCTACCGGCTAAATGTTGTCCCCATCCATATCCCGCCTTTGCGGGAGCGAATCGAGGATATTCCGCTGCTGGTAAAGCACTTTATCCCTATTCTCAATAAAAATTTCAACCAGAATATCAAAGCAATAACCGGACAGGTAATGGCTCTGCTCATGCAGCATACCTGGCCTGGAAATGTCCGTGAACTGGAAAATGTTCTTGAACGGGCTTTTGTCACCACAGAGGGCGACACCATTGATGCCATCCATTTTTCAAGCACGATGACCGGCGCGACAGTGGTAGATTCCCCCAATTCGGTAAATATCGATATCCCGTTCAAAGTTGCCCGCTGCATGGTTGAAAGGCGATTCGAGAAAGCCTATATTTTCGAGTCGTTGAAACGGTACGAAGGCAATGTCACCAAGACGGCCCAAGTCACGGGAATCAATGTCAGAACCCTGTGGCGAAAGATTAAAGAATATGAGTTGGATACCGACCGATTCCGCTCCCAAACCCCTCCGTAACCCATTGTCAGACCGTGACATGGATGTCGCATAGTCAACCCATTCATAATAAAGATTATATTTGATATGCCGCAAATACCCGCCCGATTATCATGTTTTCCATGACATACCACGTAAAGCCAATCGAATGAGAATCGTTCTGTAACCACGAGTAATTATAGCCTTATAATTTATTTAAATAAAATAAATATTTCGGCACGCGATTTGCTTAATTAAGATGGCAATAACAAATGAATTTATATTCAATCACTATACGCGATATAAATATTCATACATCGTTTATAGCAGGGAAGATGGTGTAAATCCATCACTGCCCCGCAACTGTAAGCGACACGCATTCCTTTTGCATGGGAATGTTTCGAGGCGGTTTTCTTCTGAGATCGAATCCTCGAAGAGCGGACTCTTTCATTGGCCGACGGCACTTTTCATAAAGCTGAAACGGCGTACGGAGTCTGCTCGGGCCGCAAGTCAGGATACCTGCTCATGCCATGATGCCTCTCTTTCGAGGGTAAAGAGCGCATCAATGATTAAATCCAAGGATTTAATCATTGATGCGGCATTTGCCCTGGAACTTCCGTGAATTGCAACCGTCAATCCGTTTTCTGTTTATATGAAAATGATCAATTTTCATCCTTCGTTGTGCCCGCTCCGGGCATGGCTGTTAGACTGTTTCTACGGTTCTCCGGACTACAACAATCTTTTTTGAACTCAATCCAATTGTTGACGATTTTTATTGTCTCTCCATTCCATTTCAATTTTATTTAATCAGGAGGTAAGTTTATGAATGCAAAAGAGCGAGTGATGGCGGTGCTAAATCATCAGAAACCCGACCGTATGCCCTGTTTCTGCGCCAATTCCACAGTCACCTACGAGCAAATGGAAAAGGTTCAGGCCTTCTGGCCCAGCGGGCATGAAAAAGGTGAAGACATGGCAAAACAGGCTCTGGCAGCCTATACCGTGGTCGGTTTCGATGCGGTAAGAGTCCCTTTCTGCCAGACATTTGAAGCCGAGGCACTTGGATGCGGGGTCAAATCCGGCGGTACAGAGGGAATTCCGGGAATTGCGCATCCATCTCCCTATACCCTGAATGACACGCCGATATTTCCAAAGGATTTTCTCTCTCGTGGCAGAATTCCGGAATTGCTGAAAGCGGTCCGCATTTTAAAAAAGGAGCTGAAAGACGAAGTGCTCATTATTGGCGGGATCATCGGGCCCTTCACCATCGCCGGCGCTCTGGTGGACACGGTTCCCCTGCTCAAGGCCAGCTTCAAAACGCCGGAGAAAATGCGGCCGTTTCTGGAAATGGGACAAAAAGCCGGAAATATGCTTGCAAAAGCCCTGATTGAGGCCGGGGCTGATATTATTTCCTGTGAGGACATGACTGCTTCGCCAGACCTGATTGCACCAAAAACTTACAGGGACTATGAGATGGACTATCAAACCGCCCAGTTCGAAGGAATCATGGTGCCTAAAATTCTGCATATCTGCGGCAACGTGGATGGCATTGTTGCCTGGATGGGGCAAACCGGCGCAGAGATACTGAGTCTGGAGCCGAAAGCCAGCGCACAAGTGGCCCGGGAAAAATGCGGGCCGGATATCATTTTAATGGGCGGTGTGGATACCGCCACCACACTTTTTATGAAGGACGCTGCAACTGTCAGAGCCGGAAGCGAGGAATCCATCGCAGACGGCATCCAGATGCTGGCACCGGGGTGTGCTGTTGCACCGGGTACGCCAATGGAAAACCTTCTGGCCATGCTGGAGGTAGCCAAGGCGCATTAGCCGTTATTTCTAACCAAAGGATGTCCGTGGTTCCTGCCGGAGCCATTTTTAATAAACTTTTACATGAGGAAAGGAGTTTGCTTATGAAAATTTTAAATGACTTCTCAAATATTTTCAAACGTTACGACATTGACCTTGAAAAAGTTGGACAAGCCAAACAGGTTTCCAAAGATTCCGTTCTGCAAAGTATCGCAAAATTCGTGGTAGAAGGGGATGAAGATGGAATTGCCCCTGCCGTAGAAAATGCCCTGAAAACGAAAACACCTCTCGATATTATTAACGACGCGCTTATCGCCGGCATGAACGAAGTGAGCCGGCTGTGGGAAGAAGGCGTATATTTCCTGCCCCAGGTCATCCTCTCTTCGGATGCGATGAATATCGGCATCGCCAAGTGCGAGAAGGCCATGGGCAAATCCATGGCAAGAAAAGGCAAAGTCGTTACCCATACGGCAGAAGGCGACATTCATGACATCGGGCAGGTGATTGTCAATGCCCTGCTTAATGCCAATGGATTCGAGGTAATTGATCTGGGTGCTGACGTGCCCGTGGACAAGGTGGTGGCGGCATGTAAAGAGCATCGTCCTGTGATGGTTACCGGAACCGCTCTGATGACCACCACCATGACTGCATTTCCAAAGATCGCGCATCAGCTCAAAGCTGCCGGTCTTCAAATTCCCTTTATCTGCGGCGGCGGAGCGGTTTGTGAGGAATATGTGACTGGTTTCGATCTTGGCGTTTATGGCAAGGAAGCCAGTCAGGCGCCAGGCATGGCAGAGGATGCACTGACCGGCGAAAAATGGGAATCCATGCGAAGTAAATGGAACGGTTAACAGGATTTGATGACGAATCTTTTTATTTTCAAAATGACATTCCGGCAAGCATTCGGGCTGAGACCGCGAAAGCAAGCGAGCAGTGATGAGACTGTACTTCAGTACGTCGAAATGCAGCGCCGCTGACAAAGGTATCAGTTTGAATGCGAACTGGAATAAGCAGTTGATTTCAGGGGGCGGATGGATATCGCATTTTCATGATTCATGTTTATTTGTATCCGTTAAATGCTTTCACCGTGTAACAGGAAAGTGTATCGAAGATGATTGTTGATGTAATTTTTGGATTTTTAGGCTCCGGCAAAACTACGTTTATCACGCGAATCCTTCGTGAATGGGATTCTGATGAAAAAATTGTGGTGTTGGTCAATGAATTCGGCGATGTTGGCATCGATGGCGAGCTTCTGTCGTCACAGGGTGGCAATGTGGTGGAAATGCCCAGCGGATGTATCTGCTGTACGCTTCAGGCTGATTTTCGGGCTCAGATTCTGGAAATCAGCCGCACCATTCAGCCGGACAGAATCATCATTGAACCCACTGGGGTCGCCACTATCGGGCAAATTCAGTGGATTCTCGAAGCGCAGTTGTTCGAGCGGGAAATAACCCAAATTCACAAAATACTGATTGCGGATGCCACCGGTTTCATGGGGTTGTATCGGGCCAACCGGCATTTTGTCGAATCCCAGGTCGAAAACGCGCATATCATCATGTTGAATAAGTGTGACCGGGTAGATCAGCGGAAGGCCAAGGTGATTCAGTCGGCCATCTCCGCGATCAATCCCGAACTGACGGTTTTCATGACCGAATTCGGAGGCATAAACTGGAATGAATATCATGCTGCCCTGTTTGTTGCTTCCGAATCCAAAACTAAAAGTGACACAGCGACACATCTGGACAGCCGGCAGAAAGAGAGTATTCAACAGCAAGGCAAAACCGGTACGGGACCAGTTCCCGCCCGGCCGGCAGTTAGGATATTTGATCGTCCGGAAGATGCCGGATTGCAGCCTTATTTTCACGAAGATGCGGACGCTTTGGGATACGAATCCTTTGGCCTTTTGTTTGCCGACAGCGGGTTTGACCTGCCGTCTCTGAACAGCCTTTTTCTTCAGATGACCATCTCCCGGTCGGTATATGGCGAAATTGTTCGTGCCAAGGGGATATTCCGAACAGAGTCCGGCTGGAAGATTTTGGAGTTGGCTTCCGGAGATGTATCCATACAGCCGATCAGGCCGTTTCAGGAGAGCAAGGTGTCCATTATCGGCAAATTCCTGAACCGGGAGATGATCGGAACGGCGTTTCAGCAGTGCCGGTCGGAAGAGCAGGTATGAAATCGCAAAGAATGGCTTTTTTCCATGCCAGCAGGATGAGACGGAGTGAATACGAAACAAATGATGTTATCTGAAGCAAGAATGTGTAAAGCGCTGAAAGTCGAAAAGCCGCTGGTCCTGATTGTCGATGACCGGTACCGGACGTTTCAGTCGCTGCCGCGGCTTGTTTCTTCAAAGGACTTCGAACCGCTTTGGGTAGCGGATGAGGATCAGGGGTTGGCTGTGCTGAACAGTCACGCAAATACCGTGTCCGTCATTATCATCGACATCAATTCCGCTGGAATGGGTGGGGGTGGTTTTTTTCAGCAGGCCAGACGGATCGCACCCCATGCCGCAATTCTGATTGCCGGTCCGATGGGCTCGTTTCTATACCAGAACGGTGGATTTTACGAGTATTCCGGGCCGGGCCTCAAACACGATTTCAACGCGATTCTGATGGGAATTGCCCAAAAAATGGGGCTGAAAGATCCCCATGAAAAACAGCAAACAAAATTGGATAAACCCAGGCAGTGCTTCGGCGTAATGATCGGCAAAAGCCAGGGCATAAACGCCATTTACCGGCTGATAGAAAATTTGACACACACATCGGCCACGGTTTTGATTCAAGGTGAAAGCGGAACGGGAAAAGAGTTGATTGCCCGTACGATCTGTCAGACCAGTACGCGCAATAATTATCCCTTTGTGGCTATCAATTGCGGCGCCATTCCAGCCAATTTGATGGAAAGCGAATTGTTCGGTCACGAGCGCGGCGCATTCACCACGGCGATGCAGCAGCGAAAGGGCAAATTTGAGATTGCCAGCGGCGGCACCCTGTTTCTGGATGAAATCGGTGATCTGGACAAGGCGCTTCAGGTCAAGCTGCTCAGGGTACTCCAGGAAAAAGAATTTCAGCGGATCGGAGGCAATGCCACCCTCAAAACCGATGTACGGATTATCGCAGCGACCAATCTGGACCTGAAAAAGGCCGTGAAATCCGGGCAGTTTCGGGACGATCTGTTTTATCGGCTCAATGTCGTGCCGATCACTATTCCGCCTTTGAGGGACAGGAAAGAAGATATCCCCCTGCTGCTGAATCATTTTCTGGAAGTCTCTGCCAGGGAAATGGACCTGCCGGTACCGGTCCTGACCGAAGAAGTAAAAGACCTGCTGCTGCGCTACAGCTATCCCGGCAATGTGCGGGAGCTGGCCAATATCGTGGAACGGATTCTGGTGACCTGTCCAAACAGAGATATTACCATTCAGGATCTACCGGAAGAATTACGCCAGAAAGCGATCACGGCCATCCCGTTCACATGCCTGTTCAGTCAATTGCCCGAGGGGGGGATTCGTCTTCAGGATGTCGAAAAGGAGTTGCTGGTGAAAACCCTTGAAATGACCAAAGGCAATAAACTGGCAGCGGCAAAAATCCTGGGCATCACGCGGCGGCGTCTCTATCTGCGGCTTTCGGAATACGGACTTTCTACATCCGGCTGTCACCGGATGTTGCATTTAACGGACTGTCCTGTCACCGATGGTTACACTGGGAATCCCATGTGAATGCAGCATAAATCAGACCACATTATTATACATGATTTCAGTATGATATAATTAATCAATCCACTGATGTGGTGGCACACAGATTGCGATATAAAGACCATTAAGTGATCGTGGGGTTAACGAATCGCGAAAGGAGGAAAGAACGACGCAAACAGCCAGAAGAGGCCAAAGCCATAGTTAACAACGGGTATATAATCATTCAAGAATAAAAAAGGAGAAATAAACATGGCACGTAAAAAGCTCACCAAAATGGCTTACAAAGATGGTGCGGAAATGATGTTCGGCACGGCCAAGTATCCCGTGACCACCAAGAGGGGAATCGTAATCGGCGGCGGATTTGTGCATCCCGAGGTCGTGCCGCATCCCCGGCCGGGCAGTGAAAAGACCATGAAAACATTGCTGCGTGAATATGAAAAAGCCAACGGCGATGCCTTGGAAAGAATGGTTATTGTCGGGCATCCCACCTTGCAGATTGAAAATGAACATATCTTTCAGATGACCCATAATCCAAAATGGGGCGGAGAAATTGCTGCCCAGACAGCCAAACAGATGGATGATTACCTGTCCAAATATGGATTGAAGGCCGCATACCGTTCGACCATCGCCGATTTACGAAAACCCGATATGGTCGATATGCGAAATAGTGATTATACCCGAGAAGTCCTTGAATCATTCAAGGAGTGCTCGAAATACGCTGACATTATTTCCATCGAGTCCATGGGGGGCAAAGAGATTTTTGACCATGCCATCATCCGTAACGATATCGCGGGGATTCTGTTTGGCATCGGCGTATTGGGCGCCATCGACATGGAGTGGATGTGGGATCAGATTGTGGCTATCGCCAAAAAGAACAACTGCATCGCAGGCGGCGACACCAACTGCTCCGAGGCCAATACCGCCATGTTCATGGCCGGCGGCATGACATCCAAGGATGTGCCCCATGTCATGGCTGCTTTGTCCCGGGCCATTGCCGCATCCAGAACCCTGGTGGCCTATGAGTGCGGCGCCACGGGTCCAACAAAAGACTGTGCGTACGAAAATCCCATCATCAAAGCCATGGCAGGCGTTCCTATCTCCTGCGAAGGTAAAACCAGTGCCTGCGCCCATTCCGACCTGGCGGGCAACCTCATTGCTGCGGTAACCGATATGTGGAGCAATGAGGCTGTGGAATATCATGACATGTTCGGCGCTACCACCACATCGGTTTTTGCCGAGATTCTGGGGTATGACTGCGCCATGTTCAACTCCGCCATCGAGCTGGGCTATCAGCAGCAGATGAAGGAAATTCTGGTCAACTCCGATATGTATCGGGACTCCCACAGTTTGATTCTTGCACCGGACAACGCATGGGAAGTTGGCAACGCCATTGTCCAGAACCGGGGCAAAAGCAATTATGCCAGCGCCAGAGCTGGTGCGATGAAGGCAGGCCAAATCATTCTGGGCGATAAAAAGATGAAACTCACCAAACTCGAGGCCGATGCACTGAATAAGGCCATGAAAGAGCTGGCAGCCCTGCCGGATGACGAAGGCACGTTTATTGACGATTGTCTGAAAAAATACAAGAATGTCAAGGGATTCAATCCTGGGTCATATGGACTCTAAGCCCGTTCGCCTGAACGGGTCGAAGTGTTGAACTGCGCCACAATCCGCGCTGCTGCTGGTTCTCAAGCTCCAGATTGGGAACCAGCAGAAAAATCGTCATTCCGGGGTCAACCCCGGAATGCGTTTTTTTTGCATCAGAATCACGTCAGCACGCCATGAAGCAGAATAATTTGCTTCGCTATTTCGGAATCTCTGTATCCATTATGATTACAGAATACCGAATCAAGTGCGGAATATCGGACATTTGTTGACCGTTCTTCTGTCAGGGAATCGATCGAGACTATGCTGAGTTGTACAAAATGTGGCCGTTGGCATTCGGACGCGGAAAACGATTTGGGAAGGCGGTTGTCCTGTACGGAAGTGAAACAGTACTGGACAGGGATTCGAAAAAAACATTATGATTTGTACGATCATTTCCCCCAGATATCGACCGATGGGGAAGAGAACTGGATCTGTATAAAATGTTGGCGGCGGCTGAAGGACCCCATTAATCCGATTGATCCGGCCGGTGACATGTTTAATCAAAAAGGAGTGGGACAACAATTGACCAGAATCGGCATCGCATTGGATTTGGGTACCAGCGGGTTTCGCGGACAGGCTTTGGATCTTGACCACAACGGCATGATATTATCCACGGCTGTCACCACGCGCCATCCCCTTCCCGGCGCCAATGTGATAGACCATCTGCATTTTGCCCTGGAAATCGGATTGGAGAGAACCCATCAGATTGTAATGGATGCAGTCAACAAGGTGATAGACCATCTGCGGGTAGAAAAAGAGAGAATCGTTCGCGTGGCGGTATGTGGAAACCCCATACAACTGTCTCTTTTCCAGAAGATTGAATTCAGGGATCTGGCCTATGCAGGTAAAAGAAAACTGGATGCATTGGGTGTGGTGCCGCCCAAACGCGATGCCATGATTGTGAAGGCGCATGAAATTACAGGTCTTGATTTGTCATCCGAAGTGGACGTTTTGATTCCGCCTGCGGTTCGGCACGAAATCGGGGCCGACGCGTTGGCCATGATGATTCAAACCGGCATGTTGGACCAAAAAGAGATTGTCGTCGTGACAGACTATGGGACCAATAACGAGATTGCGCTGCTGGTAAACGGAAAAGTTTATACCGGCTCCACCGCTGCCGGACCTGCACTGGAAGGTCAGCACATCGAAGATGGCCTTCTGGCGCTTCCCGGTGCGATCAGTGATGTCGAATTTGAACCCGAAACAATCATACCGGCCGGATGTTCTTCACGCACATCCGGCCGATTGAGTTTTGAGAATAACGGAGATAGCGTCAACAGTCCAGCCACCGGCTGCATAACCGGAACGACAGTCGGCAACAAACCCATAAAAGGAATATTGAAAACTTTTGTTCTCGATCACGACATGAATGCCCGTTCAGGAGACTCGGTGGATCCGGTTACCGGAAAGCTGTTTGAGCGCGGAGAAAACGTAGCGGTTGGTATTACCGGAACCGGTGTTGTTGGCCTGATCAGTCAGTGCCTGAAAGCCAGATTGATCAAAATTCCCCGCATTGACACAATGGATACGGAAATCCATCTTCCCAACGGAATCAAATTTACCGAAAAAGACCTGCAGGAGGCCGGCAAGGCGATCGGCGCCGTCAGGGCAGGTCATATCACGCTTTGCCATGAAGCCGGCATCGAACTGCAAGATATCAAAATCGCTTACTGCTCCGGGGCCTCCGGTACATATGTGGATGCCATCAAAGCCCAGGAAATCGGCATGATACCTGCTGGTGCGCAAACGATATATCAGGTGGGCAATACGTCCCTGGCCATGGCCAGGGACGTGGTCAAGACAGATGATGCGCTCTGGCATATGAAGAAGGTCGCGGATGATCTCAGGCAGCATCATTGTATGTTTGCCGCATCCAAGGTGTTTGAAAAAGTCTATATTCTGGAACTGGCTTTCTGGACCGAAGGCATGCCCTTTAGCCAATACCGTAAATTTTTAAAAAAATATGGGCTGCCCGAAATCAAGGAAGTGGAAGGGCGTCCGGAAGTCATCAAAACAGTTGAAAGAGATATCCCGGATTTGGGGCAGATGGGTTTGAAAATTGTTTCCGATATCGGACGCATGCGATCAGCCCGATTCGATGGCTGTATAGGCTGTGAAGCCTGTGTCACGGAGTGTCCCGAAAATGCACTGAAAATGGAAACGGGGAAAGAGGATTTCAGGATATTGATCAGTCTGGCCCTTTGTGATGGTGTGGCCTGTCGCAGATGTGAAAGAGCCTGCAAGGAAAAGGTATTCGATTTGATTGCACTGGTTACATCCATTGGTGAATGACGAAAAATCATATGATCTATGCATCAGCTATTCTCATTATAGGAGCGATTCAATGACGAAAACAGCAAATAACCTTCGTATTGCACTGGATGGAGAGGCTCATGCAAGCATTCGTTATCGTGCCTTTGCAAAACAGGCTGATAAAGAAGGATACGAAGGAGTCGCACGTCTTTTTAGAGCGGCGGCAGTATCCGAAAAAGTCCATGCCAAATCCCATCAGTGTGTTTTAAAGGTGGAAGATCAGATCATTGTCGATCTGAATTCAGAAGAAAAAATGACGCTTGCCATTGCGCAGCTTGAATCAGAAGGCATTATTAAAACGACAGCGGAGAATCTCAAGGCCGCAATCGAGGGTGAAACGGACGAGTTTCAAAAAATGTATCCGGCCATGATTCGGGATGCAGTCGAAGAAAACGCGCTCGATGCCAGGTTCAGCCTGGAGTATGCCATGTCTATCGAAATGATTCATGCAAAGCTGTTCAAAAAAGCATTGCGTGATCCATCTGACGTTCAGACGCCTGTTTATCATGTCTGCCCCTTATGCGGTCACACGGTCGAGAATCAGCCACCGAAAAAATGCCCTTATTGCGGAGTTGACTCCAAAAAATTTATCGCCGTTGACTGATCCGGACAAGCCGTAACCCGTATGCATTTTGTCTGTAAACGGGTTGTCGGAAAAACAGAGGGTTCATTTCGGAGTCCCATGGCCGTGAAAATGCTTTCTGAACAAAAACAGATTTGAGATCCGTTCGCAACAAATGAAAACCAGATGATCGCATCAGGGAGTGACGCCGATGGTCGTTGAACAGGAAATGGCAAGCATTTATCCGCCTGAAGCCGAAGATTTCAGTAACTATTTACCTGAAACTGACTGTGGCGCCTGCGGTTTTGGCAACTGTGTAGAATTTGCCGAAGCCATTCTAACTCAAAAGCTGGCGCCGCAAAACTGTCCGGAACTGTCCGCCGATCTGGCCAATGTCATGGCTTCAATCGTGAAATTGAATAAAGATCCTATTCCCTACAATATTATGATGGAGCAGACAGAATGCCGGTTGATAGAAATTGGTTCCCCTGGTGCCGATGATCCCTTACTGATCACCTGCAATTTTCGGGAAACCGTGAAAATTATGCAAACGATTCTCGAGCAGACAGCTTCACCTTCTTTTCTGTTGCCCATATTTACGCATGGCTACTCTGTTGATAACGCCGTACCCGAACGGATGTTCAAAGCGATCGATGTGTGGAAATCCGTGCAGGAAAATGAGGTTGAAAAGAAAATCAGTCGATCGACGCTCATCATACCCGGATTGGCCGAATCGCAGAAAAATGCCATTCGGCAATTAACCAGATGGGAGGTGATTGTTGGGCCGGTGTCTGGGTTTTTGCTCCCGCTGTTTATTCTGAAAAACAAAACAAAAACTGAGTCTTGATCTAATAAATTTGCGGCCGTGGTGTTTGTATACTGTAATTTGTAAAGAGTAAAATTTTAAGCTTTTACTTGGTATTACTATTCTTTGTTTTAAGGGAATAACTGGTATTAAAGGCTATTGTATTATTTATTCTGACACAAATTAATGAAAGGAGTGAAAAAATGGTTGAGGCGACACTGATGGCAATCAGCCTTATGTGGATTCCCGTGGGGCTACTGCTGCTGGGGAAGGGAGAGGCCAAGGGGACGGGTGCACTCGTTTGTATGGTAGGAACACTGGTGCTCATATCCGCGATTATCGAGGCGGCGGTTTTTAAGGATCCCTGGATAGCCGCCCTGCTTTTTGCCTATGGCTTGTTTTACTGCATTGTAGGCTACACCCTGCATTCCGGCCTGGAAGACACCCGGACCATGGCCAATGCCAGTCTGACCTTGGTTCCCATAACCATTGTTTACTTGCTCCTGTCATTGAACGGTGGCCCAATGCTGCCGGGGGGCAAGCAACTTATTGCAAAAAGCAATTTCCTGGCATTTGCCTGCGCCGGGTATACGGTCCTGTACGTTATGGTCTGGCTTAACGGTTATGGAAAGTTTTCCGCCAAGACCCTGGGGGCATCCCTTATCGTCTGGACCATCGTGGGGCTGTGGGTCCCGTCCTTCTGGCTGTTGGCAACAGGGAAGCTGCCCTTCTGATTCGGGGGAGCGCCGGCTGGTATCTGTGTCGGTGTCCCCCTATATTGAAAAAACTATAGATCGATTATGGCGATTGACAGATCGGGTGCTCCATGCAAAACTGGCGGTATGATTGAGAAATTTTGCCGTGATCTACATGCGAATAAATTGAAGCCATCAAAATTTTATCGTGAAAAAATATTGAGAATCGTATGCCGTGAAACATTAACTGTGAACTGTTATTTGATATTTTCATCCCTGGAGCATTCTGTTGATGACTTGAGTGGGTTCCTTGAAATTCAGGATAAAAGCGGTAGAAAATATTTTTATACCAGGGGACGATCAGCCTGATCATGACGGATTAACGTGAATAATGGATAACACAAAGCTGAATGAAGTGATGCTGAAGGCGATACGCAAGGTAAAAGGGATTGTAAACGCCTGCCCCGTGTCAGACGCAGATTGCCGGATTATCATCGATATCGAGCAAGATGCAGAAAACAGATCACTCATGGGGTTGGGAAAGGTTGTCAACACGGGAGTTCGTGCAGTTCTTAATTGCGATGCGGTTTATGTCGCCCTGATCAACATGGATTTTGACCAAGGCTATCATCCTGCTTTGATCATCAAAAAAGGAGAAGAAATCGTCGGAGAAGAAATTCGGGACAAAGATCGTATCGCTCAGTTGTCCGAACGAAAGGATGTCTGGTTTCTGCATAAAAATTTTGTCATCTACAAAACCAGAATATCCTTTCCCCAGGATATCATGCAGAAAATATGCTATTTTGAAACTCCGGGTATGCCTGCAGCGTGGTGCATCCCCGAGGATACAACCGCCTGCCGCACTATTATCTATTCCAACCCGACTACTCCAAGTGACGTCTATTTAAAGAAACAATATTTCGATGGGCTGGATGAACTGGGATTGGGAACCATTCTGATCGGCATAAAATATGATTCAACACATATTGCGGTGAAAAAACCCTCTGAAGCGGATTGATGAAAATATAAACACCCATGAGCGGACAGATCACCCCCAGAGATGAAAACACCGTCGCCGGGGCCATGCACCGATCATCCCCGGCATGAAATGCTGTGCTCTGATGTATTTTCTTGGCAAACTAACATTCCCCAACTCTGTCAACAGAACCTGCACCTATCATGATTCCTGCCATCTTTAGGCAGGGCACGACTGATCATAGATTCCATTCTTCTGCGTTACTACCAAATTGGAAAACGATGAATCAACCACCGGTACAACAATCAGATCAAAAGGCCCTTGTGTTCCTTCTCGCAGGATTTCTCGGCTCGGGTAAAACCACGTTATTAAAACGCATCCTTTCCTGGGAAACTGACCTGTCTGATACAGTGCTTCTGGTTAACGAATTCGGGGATGTGGGTATTGACGGAGACTTGCTGAAGAATTCCGGATCTGATGTCATCGAACTCATCAGCGGATGTATCTGCTGTTCGTTGCGCAACGATTTAAGGCAGTCACTGTCGAACATTTTGAAACAGTACCAGCCCAAACGGATTTTTATTGAGGCATCAGGAGTTGCCGATCCAACCGCCATCGTGTCCGTTTTACTCGAATCGCCGCTTGCCGAGTTCATAAAACTGGAAAAAATTGTGACCGTGTTAGACGCCGATTTTTGGGAGGCTCGCGAAAATTTCGGCCAGCTATTTTATAACCAACTTGAAATTGCCAACCTGATTCTATTGAATAAAGTAGATCTGTTGGACAAAATATCAGTTCCAACCTATTTAAAAGAAATTCATGATATTTTTCCTCACTGCCAGGTCGTTCCCACTGTTCGCTGTTGCATCGATTCGGAGATGTTTTGGTCACGGACAATTCCGAAAGGGGTGGTATTAAAGCCCATGCATTTATTCCATGAAATATCGATGGAGGATACTTCATGGAATCGTGAAGATCACAACGATTCGGATCAACCCTACGCTGCATCTCTATCCTCTCATCATTTTGTAACATTTTCCTTTGAAGACTCCCAGATTATAGATGAAACCCATTTCAATCATTTTGTCGATACACTGCCGCTGGAAGTATTTCGAATGAAAGGGCCGGTGCAATTTCTCAATCGTACGGAAATTGTCAATTTTGTCGGCGGTAAAGGTGAATGGTCAAAATGGGAAGGCGTGCCAGAGACACGATTGGCCTTTATCGGATGGAATATAAACCCGTCAGAAATACTTAATAATTTAGAACGATGTATTACGGGTCCATGAGCAATTTTCCGGTTTATAAACCTCATGATTAAAAGCCTTGCGAGCATAACAACTTCAATTCTCAGAAATTCCGGATTCAAGATCCCTGATCAAGATGGAAGGCCACCAGTACTTTAGGCCCTGCGGGTTCTTTCATGAAAACGCATTTTCACAGCACGCGCGCAGTCTGTCCGTCAGTATTTGATTCACATCGTGGGTTTTCAGCGAAATTCGAATGAATTGACTGGACAGTCCCTGAAAATTGCCGCAGTCTCTGATCAGTATCCGGTAGTTCAGAAGGTGACGGGAGACGGCTTCGGCGGTGAGTCTATCCAGTTTTGCCAGGATAAATGAGGTGGTGCTCGGAAAGAGCTGGATTCCCGGAGCAGATTGAAGGCCCGCCATGACAAATTCTCTTTCATCTGCAAGATAAGTTCGGGTCTTTTCGATAAATTCAGAGACATCCTGTTTTTGGGTCATCAGGTAATTCACGGCAGCCTGAGCCAGGGTGTTGACGCTCCATGGAAGCATGTAAGTGCTGATCTTATCGATAATGCCCGGATGTGCCACAACAAATCCGATCCTGAGGCCGGGGATGCGAAAGATCTTGGACATGGAATTCAGAACGATGATATTGGGCAAGGTGGACCCGATCAGGCTCTTTGCTTCGCCTTCCGGGACAAAAGGCAGATACGATTCATCAATGATAAAGCGAATATTCGGATATCTTCGGCATAAGGACTCAATTGTTTCAGAAGGAATCAGCGTTCCGGTCGGGTTATTCGGATTGCAGATAAAGACTGTGTCGCCGGGTTCGATATCCATTGCATCCAGGGTATGGCGGAAGGATTTCTTTTCGTCCGAAAGTGCAAACCGGAAGTCGACGCCGTGCATGCGGCAGGCGTCGGCATAATCCGAGTAGGTCGGTCCAAGGATCAGGGCCTGTCTGATTTTCAGGGCGACAGGGAGCGTATAAATCAACTGCGTGGTCCCGTTGCCTGCCAGAACTTTATTCGGGTCGATGTCGTGATGGCTTGAAAACGCCCGGATAATGCTTCCGGCGCCGGCTTCCGGAAGCGCAATGATTCGCTCAAGATGTTCATGAAGATGGGCCATCAGGCCGGGCATGGGGCCCAGCGGATTCACATTGCTGCTCATGTCCAGAATGTCCATGGGGTCGCAGTCCAGATCTCTGGCTTTATCAAAGATATTCCCGCCATGTCCGTTGATCATCGCAAACCTCGTGCGTTAATAGAAAATGTCAAATATTGAATCCATTAATTCATAATCAAAAAACTCAATGCCGTCTGCCGTTTCCGAATATCCGGAAAGGCGGTCCGAACCTTCCGCTCGACAAGCTGATAGGCAGCCTGCGCCTGCGGGGTGCGGATTCCAAAAGCGACCAGCAGAATGCCTTTTTTTACAGGGACTGAGCGGTCCGTTGTCATTTCGATTCCTTTGCCGCAAGCGGACACGACATCAAGAGATGATTCATATTCATGGCCTGCCATGCAAATAAAAAAGCCCTTCAAATTCGAAAGAATCTGAAGGGCTGCACCCGGCTTCTTTGCCCGTGGAAAAGTCCACTGCCGTCATCTGTTACCGCAGATTTTCGGCCATTCATGATCAGGCAGGTCTTCTGGCTTTCAGATCATCCTACTGACTGCACCTTCCCGCAAGACTTCTGCCTTGCAGTGGCATTTTGCAGCGTTCGTCCTTGATTACAGAGGCGGGACCGCTCCCGGTTTTCACGGGATTCCCTATTATGCAGCCCAAGCTGCACCCGATGTCCCATTCTCGGGAAAATCGGCACCATTGTCAAGTGAATATTCACGACAAAGGACGCCTCACCCAAGAACACCGTATCGTCTATCTTGCCTGTGACGATCGAATCGATTCTCTCCAGGCGCGATATCATTATTGATCGGTCCCGGACCGGGGCTTGTTGTGCGACAGTAATCCGCATGTCCGGATAGATTGAGTTCACCGGTTGATGAGTGCCATCATGGACGCCGGGTAGCGATCTCCGGCAGCCGCTCCCTTGGGTAGCGCCTCGGCCATTTCGGCCGTTTCGACATCGCTGATCACAACCGCTCCGGCGGCGATGTTCTCTTCAAGGTACTTCCTTCGCTTGGTCCCCGGTATCGGCACGATGTCGTCCCCCTGGGCCAAAACCCAGGCCAGGGCCAGTTGTCCGGCGGTGATCCCTTTTCGCGCCGCAATGGCCTTGACCCGCTCCACCAGTTTCAGGTTCTTCGTGAAGTTGTCGCCCTGAAAACGGGGGGAGTTGCGGCGGTAGTCATCGGCCGTAAAGTCGTCGGGGCTTTTCAGTTGTCCGGTCAGAAAGCCGCGCCCAAGCGGGCTATAGGGCACAAAACCGATTCCCAGCTCTCGCAGGGTCGGCAGCACCTCGTCCTCCGGGTCGCGGGTCCAGAGCGAATATTCGCTTTGCAGCGTGCTGATGGGGTGTACGGTATGGGCGCGGCGGACAGTTGCAGAACTTGCCTCGGACAACCCGATGAAGCGCACCTTTCCGGCTGCCACCAAATCGGACATGGCCCCCACGGTCTCTTCAATCGGCACCTCGACATCCACCCGGTGCTGGTAGTAGAGGTCGATATGATCGACACCCAGCCGCTTTAGCGAGGCATCACACGCCGAGCGGACATACTCCGGCCTGCCGCTGATGCCCCGGTATGTAGGATCGCTGGTGCGGATAAGACCGAACTTGGTGGCCAATACCACCTGGTTGCGATGCCCCTTGATCGCTTTGCCCACCAGTTCTTCATTGGTGAACGGGCCGTACATGTCGGCGGTATCCAGGAAATTCACCCCCAGATCAAGGGCACAGTGGATAGTGGCAATCGATTCCGCCTCGTCCCGCCGGCCGTAGAAGTCCGACATTCCCATGCATCCCAATCCCTGAGTCGATACTGTTAATCCTTGTGTCCCCAGTTTTCTGGTTTTCATCAGTTTTCTCCGTTCTTAATTGTTGAATCAATGTACTGTTACACATCGACCCTGAGTCCCAACTCAACATCGCAACCTCCTGCTTGTCCACCCGGATTAATAGGTTGACTCTGTCTTCCTTCCAGCGATTGTTTCTGGGTTAACTCTCACTGTACAACAGGGACATCAGCAAGCGCACGCTTTTTGCGCTCCGCTGAACGCGATGATTGGCCGCTTCTGTCTCAGATATCGAGGGCAAAGCGGATTGCCCGCCCGACATCAATCATCTTGGACGAAGGCAAGGACATGATCAAGGGTCCGATTTTCGCTTTCGAAACAGTCTGCAAATGGTCACAATTGACAGCGCAATCCTGGGACATGCCTTCGGCTTTCGAGAGAAATACCTCAGACGGAATATTACGGACCGCAGTTGTGACGGGAGCGATAGTTACCTCACCAAGGTATTCCAGCACGGAATCTCGTGTCAGGATAAGAACGGGACGTTTTTTATCCGGCGGTACGAACTTATACCAACGTATTTCGCCGTGCTTCATTTGTCACCCCACGCCTGCTCAGTTTCCCAAACCGAAAACTCATCGGCGGCGACCGGATGTCGTTCATACCCCCGTCGATGCTTTCGCTCTAGTTGCTCTAATCTATAACGGGCAAGCGCGTCACGAAGTGCTTTTCTTGCGAAAGCAGAGCGGCTTGTGCAAAGCTCCTTTGACACGCGGTCGACCGCTTTGACAAGATCATCATCAAGGGTCATCTGGATGGTTCTCATTTCGCACCCCCATAATGTGGATTTTTATAGCTATATTAATCAACATTGAGGCCGATGTCAAATGGATCTATTTGGCTAACGTTCGCAACGAGCTGCTGTCCAGCGGCAAGTAAAGCGCCGCTGACCGATCCGACGTTAATATTTTCAAGTGATTGTAAGGCGTCATACTTCCACGGGTCTCTTTTTTTCACATAGAAAATCTGAATCAGAACGCCGCACGGTTCTTCAGACAGAACAATCTTTCCGGAACTCCGGGAATTGAGCATCGGCATCGCGTCATATGTTCCCTGTTCTGTTTCACGGATTCCCTTCATATAAGGGACTCTGTGAAACTTCAGTTGGTATCCTGCCGGTTCATAGACAGCTTTCAGGATTTCCGCAACATATCCTTATGGGCTTTTCTCCTTTCGCCGGCTAACTTTTGACGCTTTTTCTTGCTTTACCCATAGCATCAGCAGCGATCATGGCATTGAGGATTTTTTCAGGAGCGATAATGCCTGCTTCGTGATGGATGGATTCCGCGGGAGCGCAGGCCTTTTCAGCCGCCATCATCAGTCTGTTCCGGTCTATGTTTCCCAATCCGATGTCGGCGAGCGTGGTCGGCAAGCCGATTTCCTCGCAAAACGAGAACACGGCTGCCGATTCCAGCGGTGAAGCGTCCGCGAGCTGAAGGCCCGTCAAAACGCCGAAGGCCACTTTCTCACCATGGTAGAACGAATAGGTTTCTTCCAACGCTGTCAGTCCGTTATGAATGGAATGGGCTGCTGCCAGGCCGGAGCTTTCAAACCCGATTCCGCTCAGCAATATGTTCGCCTCGATAATGTGATTCAAGGCCGGTGTGACGATATGCTTCTCGCCGGCGATTTTAGCGGCTGCGCCGTACATCAGCAACGTATCATAGCAGAGTCTGGCGAGATTAAGCCCTGTCATTGTGCTGTATCCGCCACATTCGTTCGCCGATTGGGTGCGGTCACAGGACCTGGCTTCGAACCATGTCGCCAGTGCGTCACCCATCCCGGAAATGAGAAAGCGTGTCGGAGCTTCGGCGATGATGGTCGTGTCTACCAGCACCACCTGCGGATTCATTTTTTGATAATGAACGGAATCAAAAACGCCTTCCTCCGAATAGAGGACGGCGCAGCCGCTGCATGGGGCATCGGTCGAGGCGATGGTGGGAACAATGATTACCGGGATTTTAGCCCGGTCGGCGGCGATTTTAGCCGTGTCAATCGTTTTACCGCCGCCCATGCCGACCAGTACGCCCACCTGATTGCGGCTGATAATGTGGGACAAGCGACTCAATTCGTTTTCACAGCATTCACCCTGGAATGGTTCGATGCAGATCGAGTTCGCGGACAAATCATGGCTGTATTTTTCAAGGATTTTTTCTCTAACGCTACGAGATGCTAATATCAACCCGTTTTTACCCATCAAATTGACCCAATGGGGTAATTGATCCAAAGTCTTCTCGCCCTGGATGTATTTTCCGGGGAAAACCGCTTTCAGGAACATATCCGTATCCCTCCTGTTCATTTCTGATTATGTTGTTTTAAAGGATTTCACAGGATCTTTTTGTGTGAAAGAAATCTGCCGGCATTCATCCGGTTTGGGAAACAAACTACGTTGCAAATTGCCCATTAACCATGATACTGCTTTACCGGGCTTCATGCGCGCCTCCCTGTGGTTTTGTGTCGTTATGGTAGACAACACTATATCACAGAATTGCTAAAGAAGCTTTTTTTGAACCCAAAACCCTCGCAGAGCCTCAACATGGGTCTATTCTCGGTCAGCACTTCCCCAAAAAGCTCCCCGATACCCTGATGACTTACCTTCTTCCGAAAGTAACTTTCGGTAGTCAGCAGGATTTTCGCATCCCCTCTGCTCAGGTGCTGATAGATAGTTAATCTGTGGTGGTGGCAGGATCGAGCCCAGCTCTTACACCCTTGCGTTCACACACTTCCAATCACGACTGATCATTTCTCCTATTCTCTTGGCGCGCTCAGAGTAGAGTGCGATACCCTTCCAGTTAGGCTCCTGAGTGACTTTCTGCATGAGCAATCCATCCTCCCCGTTGAGCCAGCATGGCAGTACGCCGCCAAGGAAGTAGCAGTGCTCTCGCAAGATATCCGTTGCTGCGGATGCAAATGGAGAAGCAAGCGGCAGCCAGACATGGAATATCACCACGTCTTTTTCGCGCGCCTGGCTTTCCAGATGGGAAATAAATGAGTCGAAATCCGCTCCGATGCAATCCATTGCGATCCGAGCGACCTGCGCCAGGTCGAATAGGTTCATGTTGCCCTGACTGCTTCCCCCAGCCGGCAAATCACTTCTCGAAAACACGAATGTGCGCTCAACATTCATGCCAGCATAAAGGTACTCCAGCTCATCCCGATAGACCATCGGCATCTGGATGGTTTGCACTTTGGGTCTGTGCATGAAAAATCCGAGCAGCACAGAAACGCGACTAAATGCGCCCGGCTCCATGCCATAGGCAGCCGCCGGCATCAGATCGACTTCAAGACCTGATTCTTTGAAGCCAAGCTGCAAGCACATTTTCTGTACATGGGTGTGGCTGCACACGGGTTCCCCGACAATTCCTTCCACGCCAAAACGTTTCGCGGTATTGACGATAGTATGCTTAAACAAGCGGGGGAAGATGGCTTGCCCGCGAAAAGACGATAGCACCGCTCCTGCTGCATTTTCATAGAGGTGAGTGGCAGCATCCAGAAGAACGAGCGCATTATGGCCAATAACTTCGCCGGCGGGTGTGCGGGCCACGCAGGAGATGATGCGACCGGCGGCATTCTCTTCGATCAACTGGTCCGGGAGGTAATAAGTCCTGATGGGGTACCCTTCTCCGTAGACCTGGCGAAAAAGCCGGGCAATCCCCGGGGCGTCCTCGATACGGAAAAAATCTATCTCGATTTCCTGTCTTGTTGTGTCTGAAGCTGGCATTTCGCTCCTTGAGGATCAGTTTATATTATCTGGTTCTGAATTGGCTCCCCGGTTGGGGTCGGGCCAAGTTATCATCGTTCATTTCGCCTTTCATTTCAACATCCACTGGTGGACAATAGCCGCCCCCAGCCACACTGCGAAACTTGCGATAAGGACCATAGGAAGCGGAAGGTGCTTTTTAAAACAGACGAAAGCCATGAGAAAGAAAAGGATGCTCGGCAAAATCCCCCACAGTGCCCCCTTGGCGAAATCCTGCATGGTTTGCGGATCACCTTTGTTCTCCAAATATACCCACACCAGAACAAGTGCCCCGGTAAGCGGCATAACGCCAATAAGGCCTGCAGCGGATGGCAGTCTCTTCCCAATCGACGTGGCGGCGACTATCACAATCAGGCTGATAATGATTTTGATCAGAATCTGCATCTTCTCTTTCTGCACAACAGGAAAGTTAAGTTCAAGCAGTATACACCATGGTGATAACGGCAAAACAAGTCAAGATGTTGATATATGAAAAGCCGCCTATCCCTGCCCGTCAATCTTCAACGTTTTCTTCGGAAAATCGTTCCCTGGACTCTCTAACTGCCTCAAGAATATCTTTTGTTGTTGCTTTCGTTTGAATTCCTGGAACGTCAAATGGTGATTTTTTGCTTTTCCTGAAAATTATTGAAAAGGTTTCGCCGCCTCTCCTTTTGATAACAACCTCTTCACTTCTCGCGATATTAAGAACATCAGCAAGACGTTGTCTCGCTTCAGAATATGTATATACTTTCATGGTATCTTACTCCAAAATTGTAATTCCTATCTCTCGTGCCACCCTTTGCATTCCAAGGTCAAGCGTGAGCAGCGGGCTTCGGAGGTTTGCAGCGCATTCTAAAAAATATGCATCGTATGCGTATAGATTAAATCGAATCGCAATGCTTAATGCCGATTTTATGTTGGTAGGCCTCAAATCAACAGGTATCTGTTGAACAATCTCCCACGCTGATGCGACTTCCTCCTTTTTCAAAGCGTTTTTTTTCATCATCGCCGTTAATGCATTCCCAATTTCAAACGGCAAAACATCAGGAGCAATTAAATCATGGCCTTCAGTAAGTCGAATGATTTTGCCTTTTTCGGGCTCATTTAAGGCAACGGCTATGAATGTATTTGTGTCAGCAATTATTTTCATGGGTACAATTGTACATGTTATGTTCAATTTGTCAAGCTGATGTTTAGCAAGAGCCGAAGGTGAAAATCATCTGTGCTCCTCTTTTGCTATCGAAAAAGCTGATATTGTTCCAAAAAGCACTCTGAATTTCGATTGATTAGCTGCTATGTTAATGTGTTACCATGGCCCGACCCCGCGACAGACCAAGGACATTGACGTTAGCGTCACCACCTTCCTTGACATCCGTTCGACACGCTTGTCGGCCTATCGGTCCGATCGGGGTCGGGTGTTGCGAAAACTCCTTTGCGCTGTTTATCTATTCTTTCTCTATTTTCTTGTATCCTGAATTTATCAATATTTGTCCATCTTTAATACTAAGAAGTCGTCCGAGGTCATACCCCAACGCAACATAACCGGAATACTGTGTGGGGCTAAAGTTTATATCGGTTGTCGGATCATGAGGGAATTTGTCATCTTTATTATTAATGGCATACCATTTCGTATCGCAGGAGTAACGATCATTTGTATTCTCGATACCATGTAGACAGTTCTCAAATGTTTGACACTCATTAATTATCTGAACATAATCGACCGCTAATTTAATGTAATAAATATCCGCGACAACATCTTTGTCCTCACAATGCTTCGCATCTTTTTCAGCCCGGCAGACTTTTCCCTTAAATGCTTGAGTTTTTGCTCTTTTGAAATTATATTCACGTATATTTTTATCCGGTTCACAAGCTGATTTGTCATCAAATATGTCAGGCAAGTCAATGAGGAGTCCTCGCTCATTCATTATCAGGCGACGGGCTTGAGTCAATGCGTCGAATTTCGCAAGATTGGTTTTTTTATCTCCTCCTCCTTCTTCCTCCGCATCGAGTACGATAACCTGCTTCGTGCCGCGTCGGAGAAGTGAATATATCCCCAAGTTGTCTGCATGTCCCCCATCACTGAGATAGATAAAGGGGGACGTTTCGTCGTGACGATTTTTATGGAACCAATAAAATGGAATCGGAAGAAACCTATGAAGTACTCTTTCGCTGCCTTCAACCTTTGGATTCGGGATATACTGTCCAAGAGAGAGGTTAACGATGTCGGACGCAGAATTGAAAGTAATATCCAATGAATCGATTGCTGCTCCCGAAATTGCTACCATGCGTGATAGCTCCATGGCCAGGGGAGAATTCGTCTCACTCGCAGGTTGCCCATACGGAGAAAATCCGAATCTGGGTGAACCTTGAAAAGCCGGCGTAAATTCGTATACGGTATTTGCCAGGCGCTTGCTATATCCAAAATCAGGATTCGCTCTGAACATCTTCGGCCATGAATCCTTGCTGTAAGCCGCAGTGCTATTAATCACCCAGAAAGGTAGATTGTTATTTTTAATGTTCTCAAAAAGCTTATACGATTTTGGGTCATATGCCGAGTAACTAAATATTTTAGCATTCGCGTAGCTCTCTATTTGAGTGCAATCGCCTTCTTTGACACATATGGGATACAATCCATAATCTCTTGCGATGCCATGTTGATAATATGTCTGAAATACATTGAGGTTTAACTTCATATCAAACAGGCCGCTTGCGATCCAGTGAAAGGGCATGGATACAATCCATGAGGCAAACTTAAGCACCAGCTCCGGCCATCTAACCCAAGCCGAATACTGTGCATAGTTGACCAAATAACCATGATTGTAGTTGTGATAATGAAATCTGAAGTCTTGATAGCGCCGTTGCCTGTTGTCTTGACACTTATCAGATGAAGCCCCGTTACTCTTAATTTTTTCGCATAGCCCCGGCTCGAAGTATCGTCGGAATAATTTGGCATCAGACCGCTCACATGCAAGCAAAACGTCATTTTCCTCGTTCTGAGTTGCCCAATAATTCTTCGTATACCACCAGTATGCTGCATAACTACCACCGGAAACGGATGAAATGATATCAATTTTGGGAAGAATGTCCGTTTCACTTAACGCGCTCAGAAACCCTATACTAACGGATGCCGATCGCTGTCCGCCACCCGACAGCGCCAATCCTAATATGGGCTTTCCATCAACATGCTTCTTTGTCTCCTGATAAAACTTGAATTCGGCCGTGTCTATTTCGTCCCAGTTTACACCAGAAGCGCAGTAGCTTTTGTAATCGTTGATTTTGTAAGTTGCACATCCTGACGATGTTACTATAAATAATATGAAAGTTATCAATTTCCACATGTTGCCCCTCCCAATTGATCATTTGAATTCTTTTAGGGGAAATTACATCCTGATTTTGTTAGTCTCATATTTTTATTGACCGATTACATGGGTGATCGTCACTTTAAAAACCCCTTTGTTATTCCAATATCGATTTGGATAATCATTTACTAATCCAAATAGTTCCCCTGAATCATCAGCTCTAAATAAATCTTTGGATTCGCTCCATTTAAAAATGGAAAAGTATTTATTGGATTGCCCCACGGTGCCTATTAATTCGAACCAGTTTGCATCATCCGTGGGGATCGGTCTGTAAGGTTGGCCGATTGCCAGAATTAATTTTGATAAAACATTTAGGCTTCTCGAATCAAAGCCCTTTGGGGTCAAAGGCTTATTTTTTCCAGGTGAGAACTCTGGATCGTATGTTATCCTTCCATCCTCCAGATCTTTATATTCCACGGAGAATTTATAGTAATTATCTTTTTCAAAGATAATCCCGCTGGGGTTGCATTTATTTATTGCAATCACATAGAATTCTCGGCACTCATTCATCTTTAAAGTCTTCGGTTCATAAGAAACACATCCATTTCCAATAAATTGAGCGGAACATCCGTAAGTGAATTCCTAACTCCGGAACTTTTTGACCCATCTGGTCTGAAATAAGTTGCTCGCTTATCCCGCTACCCCGCTTACCCCGCACATTTAAAAAGATATCCCGCCAACCCCGCCGCTTTGAAAATAGTTTGAAA
>Ga0268283_1000319_pt1 | contig 37344 bp, 57 predicted proteins | sample saktaG_13_FD_190140 | JGI IMG/M metagenome (GOLD analysis project Ga0268283, IMG submission 190140) | Saline water microbial communities from Sakinaw Lake, British Columbia, Canada - sak_2013_06_06_36m | ecosystem: Environmental > Aquatic > Non-marine Saline and Alkaline > Saline ...
TGCTCCGGTTGCACCAGTGTGTCCTGTATTACCTGTTTCTCCTGTACTACCTGTTGCACCAGTATGTCCTGTATTACCTGTTTCTCCTGTACTACCTGTTGCACCAGTAGCACCAGTAGCACCAGTAGCACCAGTAGCACCAGTATTTCCTGTAGCACCAGTATTTCCTGTATTTCCTGTAGCACCAGTATTACCTTGTACACCTTGTGAACCAGTAGCTCCTGTACCACCTGTAGCTGTAGATGCTGCACCAGTAGCACCGGTTTGTCCTGTATTTCCAGTAGCACCAGTATTTCCCGTTGCACCAGTATTACCAGTATTACCTGTATTACCAGTATTACCTGTATTTCCAGTAGCACCAGTATTACCTTGCACACCTTGTGAACCAGTAGCTCCTGTACCACCTGTAGCTGTAGATGCGGCACCAGTATTTCCTGTAGCACCAGTATTTCCTGTAGCACCGGTTTTACCAGTAGCACCAGTAGCACCTGTTTGTCCTGTATTTCCAGTAGCACCAGTAGCACCAGTAGCACCTGTATGTCCAGTAGCACCAGTATTTCCAGTAGCACCAGTTACACCTTGTGGACCACCATAATCTCCTTGTGCACCTGTATCGCCTGTATCACCAGTATGTCCAGTAGCACCAGTATGTCCAGTAGCACCAGTATTTCCAGTGTTTCCAGTTTCTCCAGTAGATCCATCAATTCCCATATATCCTTGAGCACCAGTTGCACCAGTATTGCCTGTTACTCCTTGGAATCCTTGAAATCCTTGGAATCCTCTCTTTCCTTGTAATCCTTGTGATCCCACATATCCTTGTGAGCCACGACTACCAGTCGAACCTGTATTATTACCTGGAGGTCCTTGTAATCCTCTAGATCCTTGTGCTCCTTGTGGTCCTACATATCCTTGAGGGCCACGATCACCAACACCACTAAAACCTTGTGATCCTTGCACACCTTGCACACCTTGAAAACCTTGTGGTCCTTGGATTGTATTTGCCATATTTTCCTCATATATTAATTAAACCCGGAGGTCTAATATTATTATCTAATTTAAGTAAATGAAAAATAACCCAACAAACTTGGTTCTCATTTTTTTCTGTTGTATATAACCGTACAGTTTGAAAACGAACGGGAGTGTCTATATATTTAGCCCAATTTTTATCTGTGTAATACAAAAAACTATTTTCATTATAAAAACTAACATGTGTAGGATCTTGAAATGCACCTCTACCATCGGTAGATGGAACTTGTCCTACTAACCAACCACCAGGTTTTAACACACGATAAATCTCTTTCATTGTGTGTATTGGATCTTTTAAATGTTCTAATACGTCATCAGCTTTTATTACTACAATACTATTATCATTGAGTGGCCACAGTTCATTAAGATCATAAATAAGTTGTGCGTCTTTTAAATCTACTGATGTATATCCATCTATGTTAAAAAAACGACCACCAAGATTTAATTTTTGACCTTCTAAACACAATATCATTCGCTGAATATATTTATCATATATCGGATAAACATTGTCCTGTATTTCTTTATTATGAAGTAACCACGTATTTTCACCATCTATACGATATAGATAAAGTGTTTTATTTATATGATACATTTTTGTAACTAGATAAGTTCGACAAAGAAGATCTTGATCGTCAAGTACTCGCATATTAGGATTATGTCCACCAGCTTTCCAATAAGCGTCGGTTCTCCATGCTCGAACATGATTGGGTGCAAACCAAATCTTACTAACAGCTTCTGGCGTAGGCGGAAATGCTATAAAAGATTCTAAATTATAGTTTTTATATTGAAATGGTTCATAAACCCATCCATATCCATCACCAAAACGATCTGCTGGAACAAATTCATCTTTAAAATTACATGTATTAGAATATACAAATCCAACATCTGGATTTTCATCAAATGCTTTTTTAACTTCATATATAGCATCTTCTGTTAAAAGATCATCATGATCAAGTTCTAATATAACATTACCTACACATCTAGAACAACACTCTCTTTTAAGTGCTCCAACAAATCCAGTAGTGTTATGTGAATCCGTAATTTTAACACGAGGATCAGAATTGGTATATTTAGCATTATTATTTAAAAGAATAACCCATTCACAAAAATCTTGTGATTTAATAGATTCATACACTGAGTCTAAATACTTTGGATTATGCGAAGGAGTAAAAATACTAACTCTTAAATTTGACAAATTATAAAGCCTCCAATTATACTATATTTTCTAACATTATATCTCCTGGGAGATCAATTCTACGAACATCTTCTTCAGTCTCTGCTAACAAAATAGATGATTTAGCAATAAAATATCCTTGAACTATTTGTTGATATATACTTGTCAAATTACTAAGCAGTGTATCTGCAATAGCACCACCACCACCATATCCTTCAAGCATTGTAGAAATATATTTTGTATGTTTATCGATGGTTTCTTGATTTGTAACTATTCCTAATCTAATTGCATCACTAAGTACAATTGCTCGAATTGCATCAGCAAGATTATCTGGAGTATCTCCAATTTCTGCTTCTAACATCTTTCTCATCTTTTGTTTTAAATAATTAATTCTAGATAGTTTAACTATATCAAGTTTCGATTCCATACCATCCAGAATTTTTCCATAGTTTAAAAAGTCTTCTTGTTCTTTGATAGATATTGTCACTTCCAATCTCCTTGATTTTATTAAACATATATAAAATACTATTAGTTTGTTTTGCATGACCTAATAATGAAATAATAGATTCTAATTTGCTTTTCTTAAGAATTTTTTGAAACTTATATAAACTATATTTGCGTATAAATCTTTTTGATTTCCAAGTGCGATATCCAACAAAGTTAATACCTTTACGAATCTTTTGTATAGTTGTTTTAGAAAAAGATAATTTTAACACTTCTGATATAAATTTTTCTACTTGTAACCTTAATAATATTGCATTAGATCTAGACACACCAATAGCGATGAAATCATCTACATATCTAACATAATTTTTAATTTTTAAATATCTTTTAACAAAATGATCTAATGGATTTAAATATATTAATGCATATAGTTGTGATAGCAAATTGCCTATAGGAATACCTGTTTTATTATTTAATTCTGTATATAACATCATAATATTTATAAGACGTTTATCTTTAATTTTCTTCTCTAATAAACTTTTAAGTATTAACCTATTAATTGAGTAGAAAAACTTTTGAATATCACACTTCAAATAATATAATTCACTATTACAAAATCTAATACATTTTTGTGTATAATCACTTGCTTTATGTGTTCCCATACATTTTCTACAAGCAAAAGACGTATCAATAAATGTTACATTAAATATTGGATATATTATTCTATATATAGCATGTTGTACTACAATATCACAAAATGCTGGAGCGTGTATTTCACGTTGTTTTGGTTCATATACGTCAAACTTGAAATATGGTTTAGGTTTATAAGTATTATTATGTAAAGATTTATAAAGATTTTCAATATTTACTGATAAATTTGTTTCAAATTCAAAACATCTTTGCTTTTTCCGTTTGCCTTTTCTAGCATCTAAATAAGCTAAATATAAGTTTTCTTGTGTAAAAATTTTTTCAAAAAGATTTCCATATCGTTTCAATAAAAAACTCCTGACGGTCGAGAATTAACCTACTAGAAAGAAGTAATTAATCTGATTTTGCTTAAAGCAGGATAATCTATCCCTATAGTTCCACTATTATATAATATTTGAGGTGAAACTGAAGTCAGAACAACGAAAACCCACATTGTTGTTCGAATTAGTCCGATTGTTATTCCAATTACGATTCCAAACGCCTGCATTCGTATTGTTATTCCAATTATAGCAACTCAACACACATATTAATAGATTACCCTTAATACTTGTTTTCTGATTTGATTGATTTTATCCAACCACCAATCATTCGTCCAAGTTCATCGATTAAAATACTTATAGATTTTAATCGATTATATTCTAACTCTTTTGTTTTTTCTACACTAACACCATCTTTAAAATTAAAATAACCTAATTCATATGCAAGATATATTTGCATACGGAGTTTTTCGTGAATTATATCTAACTCTGTTAATGTTGTTTTCTTATAATATTTTTTTTGACACTCTGTTATTAAATCATAAAGTGTATAAGCAGTGTTTCTAATTTGACTTGATAATGCATATTTTTCATGTTTTGGAAAATGATTAAGATATATATTCAATAACTTAATCATTTCCATATATTTTCGATTCATAACTGCTTCCGAATCACTCAAAAAATCTCCTTTAATCAAATATAGTCTTAGCATGTATAAACTTTTAAATTGCAAGTGGCCCCTATCGGGCCCACTAAACAAGACTACAGGCAGAACAACGAAAACCCACATAGTTGCCCGAATTAGTCCGACTGTCATCCCAATTACGATACCAAACGCCCGCATTCGTATTGTTACCCCAACTATAGCAACTCAACACACACATTTCATTCTTAATATATTGACAAAAATAGTCTGTACCAAATAAATCTGTTCCTGTTGTATCTATACCATTAGCATCTTTAGGAAATCCACAACAAGATCTAAGCCAATCATCTCCTGATGTAGCTTCGGATAATACCTGATTTGTATTGCTACCCCACCTTTGTACAAATCCATTGTTCGGATATACTGTTTCGAAAACAGGACTAATAGATTGCATCATAGCTGCTACTCCAGTATCTCCCCAGTGATCGGTTGCTGAAGAATTGGAATAAGTAAAATCAAGAATATTAGTAGCTTCTTTGGTGATATAATACGTACCAAAAGTAAGTGTACCCCCTGAAGACCAAGTATTAAATGTTGATGAATCAACATTAATCGTAATATTTGTAGCATCAACATAAGTGTAAGTAAAAATCTTATCGTTTAATTGTGTCATCCCGTTAATTCCGGTAATCATTACATATCCAGTACCAGCACTTTTACCATGAGCACTAGATGTAATCTGACAAGGATTTGCTTTTGAAATTGCAGAAATTGATGCTGAAGTTGCTATACAAGTAATACCCATTCTAGTTTCATACATTAAACCATTCAAATCCGCAACTCCACATGTTTGACCATTATGAGTAGTTTTTTCAAACAACCAAGGTGATCCAGTTTTGCCACAATTACTATAACCATCAGATACATAAACCACTGTTGCATCAAATATGTCTTTCAATGCGTTGTCATTACAACCTTTAGGATAATTGTATCCTGCAAGATACCAAGCACAAAATGGTATTCCTGTAGATTTTTGACCATGAGCCATAGAAATACGTGCAAGTGATATATCATCGAAAACACTCATACTATGTGTATATGAATTACGTGCTCTGGCTGCTCGTATAGTATCTGCATAAGTATTTGATCCAGAACATGCTGTTAAATCTGCAATTGGATTATGCGCTGCTGCGGTTGAAATTGGAAGACCATTTTTGATAGATGATGCGATATAATTGCCACTATAGGACACTTTACTACACATGTATTTATCATCAAATTTACCAGGAAGTTCTTGACCTGCGTTAATAAATGATCTACAAAGTGCATATCCAGCAGTATTAGCAGCAGCAGTTGTAGTAAAAACATCAACACCTTGAATATCAATTAAATTTACTTCTAAACCATTTGATCCTGTTCCGATCTTGTAATAATATTTTGGACGGAACACGACTACCGACCCATCCAGATATTGATAATTGCCGAAATTGGGAGATAATCTATCATTACATCCTGACATTGCTGTGTATCCGGTAGGTACTTTATCTATGGGACAAACACCTACACCAGCACCAGGCGTACCCATTGGCATAATTATACCAGGAACAACTCCCGTTCCACCTTGTGAACCAGTAGCACCTGTACCACCTGTAGCAGTAGATGCTGCTCCGGTTGCACCAGTATGTCCTGTATTTCCCGTAGCACCAGTATTTCCTGTTGCACCAGTATTACCTGTAGCACCAGTAGCACCAGTATTTCCTGTAGCAGTAGATGCTGCTCCAGTTGCACCAGTATGTCCTGTATTTCCCGTAGCACCAGTATTTCCTGTTGCACCAGTATTACCTTGTACACCTTGAGATCCAGTAGCACCTGTACCACCTGTAGCAGTAGATGCTGCTCCGGTTGTACCAGTAGCACCTGTAGCTCCGGTTTTTCCTGTACCACCAGTTTCACCTGTATTTCCAGTAGCACCAGTATTACCTTGTACACCTTGTGAACCAGTTGCACCAGTAGCACCTATAGCTCCGGTTTTTCCTGTACCACCAGTTTCACCTGTATTTCCTGTTGCACCAGTATTACCTTGTACACCTTGAGATCCAGTAGCACCTGTACCACCTGTAGCAGTAGATGCTGCTCCGGTTGTACCAGTAGCACCTGTAGCTCCGGTTTTTCCTGTACCACCAGTTTCACCTGTATTTCCAGTAGCACCAGTATTACCTTGTACACCTTGTGAACCAGTTGCACCAGTAGCACCTATAGCTCCGGTTTTTCCTGTACCACCAGTTTCACCTATATTTCCAGTAGCACCAGTATTACCTTGTACACCTTGTGAACCAGTAGCACCTGTACCACCTGTAGCAGTAGATGCTGCTCCGGTTGCACCAGTATGTCCTGTATTTCCTGTTGCACCTGTATCACCAGTAGCACCTGTATCACCAGTAGCCCCTGTAGTCCCCATATTACCGACAATACCTTGTGATCCAACAGCACCAGTATTACCTTGTGGACCTTGATATCCGCGTGATCCTGTTGCACCAGTATAACCTTGTGGACCACGCACACCAGGCGCACTAAAACCTTTTTTTCCTTGTACACCTTGAGGACCTTGTGGCCCTTGAATTGTTATAGTTGGCATAAATCTCCATAAAATTATTTTATCAATAAGTTAGATATAAATATTATATCAACGATATCTCGCTGTCCTTATTGATAAATTGTTTGCGTTTTATTTACTTGCTTCCCGAGGCCGTGCATTCAACAGTTTTCTAGCTGCCATAACTGCCTGTGGAGTATATTTTTTAATGATAGCCATTTTCATTGTAAGAAATTTTTTCCGAGTTTGATCATATCTCGAATACATGGACGGATTTTGTTTAGCACAAAGCATCAATGTTAATCTTGCAATAAGTGCTTTGACTTTCATTTGTTTTCCACGCATAATTTTTGATGTAGTTTTTAAAGCCATTTTGTAAATCTCCTTAAATATATTGTGTTGTGTTTGAATTAAGTATTACTACCTTTGTGGTCGCGATCGAAATTGATCACGCTTACCACCATCTTGTTGATAAGCCTTTACTGGAAATCTATTATCACCACTAAAAGATTTCTGAATGTTATAAATATCCATCATAAGTTCATTACGTTGTTTTCTAGCTTCAGTTGGTTCATCACTATAAACCAACTCTACAACTTTATCATAATTTTCAAATGCTTTTGATAACATTTCTACAAAATTATCACATGATTGATTTAAATTAGAATGTACAAGAACATTTTGATAAGCTGAAAAATCTCTTTCAAGTGGAAGTCGTGATAAATCACCAGTGTTCTTTAAACAAGTAAAATAACTATGTGCTGTGAGTTTTACTATTTCTTTCATTGTTTGAAGATAACACATACGTAAACATTCCATTTTTTCATCTTCTTTTTCAGTTTGTACCATCTTACCAACATCTCTTCTTGGATCACCTTTTTTAAATTGAACCATATAATTTGAAAATGATGCATTTTCTGGATCAAATTTACATTCATCATAACATTTTTTTGAGTTTTTTTGTATTATTGCATATGCTAATTGTGTTTGAGTTCCTACTTTTGATAGAAATTTACCTATATAATTAAAAGCACTTGTAATACCATTTACTGCTTGTATTGTTGTTTTAGAAACAGCTTTTCTTTTCCATGCTATTAATACTAATATAACTTTGAAGAACATTCCCCATGTAAAAGGATCAAATGGAAATATTTCATTTAAATTTTGTAATTCTTCTTCAGACTCTATTATAATATCTTTAAAAATTTCATCTGATTTAAATATTAAATCAAAATAATTTTTAAATAGTCCTTGTTGTTCAAATTTATTAGCATTTTCTAAAACGGCGGAGAGATCTGGTTGTAATATACGCATTTCTTTAATTAAACCATAAAAGTTCTCATAAAGTTCTTCTGGTGATAAATTTTCCTTGTAAAGTTTATTATCAATAACATACGCTTCTGCTAAACTTTTTATATAAACTGGTTTCATTAGAACCTTCCTAATATAATTCTACAGGTTCATTATTAAATTCTTGTTCTTCCGTTAGTGGAAACTCTTGTTCCTCCACTGGTATAAACTGATTGTTGATTATTTCATCTACGTCATCATTACAAGTTTCATTAATTGTTTCACATTTAAATAAACCGTTCACAATACGATGTTGACAGGATAATTCAACAGAATAATCAAACCATTGATGAAATTCATCATTTGTATCATAAGCATTTTTCATATTCTTCCGATACATTGGATCTGATTTATACAAAACTTTCTTATGATCATTCTCATCAACAACTTTTAAAGTAACCATTGGTCCAGATTGATGAAGTGTTAAAGGATATTTGAGTTGTGATTCAAGTTTTTTATAAATTTTGTTCTCACTTGGACACATTTCTGACATAAATCTATATTCAGACCAAAATTTATCAAATCCTTTGCTTTTGTCAAATATACAAGTAATTATATATCTAGACGGTGCGTTTTTATTCTTTTCTGTTAAAACATCTATTTCCCAACCATCAATACCCATACCATCAGCAACTGTGATAGTTTTTTTCTTAGAAAAAAATAGCCACTGACCTGTTAAATGGTTTAATGAATTAATTGACGTTGAAGATTTAAAATCCTTAAAATCACCAACAGTTTTCTCCTTCGGAGCATATGCACCATCAATAGCAGCTTTTAAATTTGCACGAACTTGATCTACAATAATTAATGTAAATTTTTTAAATGCAAGAAGTGGAGAAAATCTTTCTAGTTTGAATGTTAATTCTCTAGCTCTAAATCCAATCATTTGATTGTGATCATCAACTAAATCAGTTTTACTAGATCTTGTTGCTGATATACTATCCCATATAAATAACACATAAAATTCTTTATTAAGTTTTTCTTCAAATGCTTGTTTTATAGCAGCTAATTTTTCAATAAGATCAAAAACACCAGATATAGTAAGAATAACTGGTTGATACTGAAACGTTTTCAAATCTAAACCAAAACTAACTATTCTACTAATAGTTCCTGTTACAGATTCAGATCCAGCAGCATTACCAGCACCTTCAATATCAAGATATACTATAACACCATTTTCATGTGCATCTTGAAATATTTTTGAAAACTGAAAACAAAATGTTGACTTCATTTATGTTCAATAAAGGTCGTTAATCTCTATCCGGAAATTTATTCTCCAGCTATATATTACTATATAGATCAGACTATCTCTTCATTTTATATCTCTATAAAATGTTCTGCGCTTCCACTCACTTGAGTGTACTCCCTCTCGGGATAGTCGTTACACTATGTTTACACATAGATCGGTATCATCCTTAGCATTATCTATTAGGATATTCACCGAATTCACAGAATTAACAAGCCAATCTTTCAACCTGTCTCTGGTGTTGAACTTATCATAACTGGTTTTGATGAAACAATACCACCACCTAATAGATAGTCTAGTGTCTTAATTCCTGTAGGTGTCACAATAGGTGATGGTGCTAAGTATTGTCCAAAATCTCTTTTTATAATTGCACTAAATGCTTCACCAAGTTTTTCACTTAGATCACTTTCCGCTAAATTAGCAAAAGTTGCATTTGATTGTGATGCTGAGTCTACTGTTTTTTTTCTTGCCATATCGCCTCCAAACTATAAAAATACTATTTATAAATACTCATCATCAGTATCATCCATCATATCTTCTTCTGGAACATCTTCAACGTCTGAATCATCCATCTCTTCATCCCCTAAATATTCCATTTCTTCATCCGGAGTTTCCTCCATATCTTTAATAATTTGTTCTAATTCATCGTCTGTAATTTCATTTTCTAAATCTGACATGTTACACCTTTTAATGATTATGGTTTCTTGTGGTTCTTCGTTATCTGCCTGTGATATAATACGAACTACGCTTGCTACAGTCATATTTTACCTATAAATTAAAATCTGGATCATTTATTTTTGTTTTTTCACTGATTTCTTTAGGATCAACATTAACTAAAAGATCATTTATTTTCCTAAAGAAATCCATAGATGTAGGATCTTGTTTATTTTTTAAAGCATTTAAATTTATTTGATATTTTTTATTTATTGTATCTGTTACATGCACATGATATCTTTGTATTGCTGTTTCATATGTTTGATATACTTCATATAGTTTAATTAGTCTGTCATAATTATAAGACATTGATTTTAATGTTTGTATTCTTTCATTAGAATCTTTAGTAGAATTTGCTTTATTTTCTAATAATTGATTTATTGTTTCTAAATTAACTATATGATTTCTTAATTTATCTTGTACTAATATTAAATGCTCTATTCTTTTACCGGCGAGATCTTGCTGTCCAGTAAATTCAAGATCAGATTTACTGCTTATTTCATGTTCTTCACTATTATCTGACATTATTTATTATGAACCCATACTTGACTGTGTGTAATAGGATTTTCGTAATCTAATTTTGGTTTACACCAACATTTCGATGTTGTTTTGTGCTCTTTTAAATTATTCCTTCTACTTGTCTCAATAAACGTTTCATAATCCTTCTTTATTTTATCTATTGTCTTTTTCCCCTCTTCAGAATCTGATAATAATCTTTCAGCTATTCTAAGAGTTTCTGTTTCTTTTGTATCAATTTCTGTAAACATTCTAATAACGCCTCATAACGTCCATATTTAAATATTTGTGCCCAAATCTTTGCTTTTGCTTTTGCAAATTTAATTTCTTCAGGTGTCCAGATTTTAGAATTATAACATATTGCTTTCTTTGCTTTTCTCTCTAGTTCTTTCAATTCTGGACTGTTCAATTGTTCAAACATAATCTAATAAACTTCCTAAGTTGTTCAAGAAAACTTAAATGATTTATTCTAACTGTTGAAAATGTTATTAAATTGATATATTCACCGCTTAAAATATTCTTTATAAAATTTTTAGCAATTTGATTTAATATATCCATCACAAAAGTATCTAAGAATAAATTTTTAAATGATGAAGATAATTCTTCAATAATAACCATCTTAACTAATTCTGGTTTAATCAAAAAATCATTATATGGTAATGTATTTGTTGATTGTATGTGAACGCATCTTAATAATTTATATATGAGTGGTAATTTACGAATTTCATCTAATAAATCTGGTTTGTTTGTAAATATATCATCATCAAAAAAATCTATTAGTTTAAATTCATTATTTATAATAAGATGCTCATTACTTTTAGTATGTTGATATATATTTTGAAATTCATTAGATACTATTACATTTCTAAATATTTGAAAATTATAACTCAGTTGATTTAATATAGTATGCTTCTTTTGAGTTTTCTGTACGTGAATTTCATACAAAACATCTTTATAAATAGCTGTTCTACTTGTTGATTTTGTATTTCTATTGGTTGTTATATCATAAAAACAAGATGAAATTAATTCTTGATTAGATAAATCTCTTTTTCTTTTAAAATAAAATCCAAATATAGATCTAAAGCATCCTTTATAATAAGCATTAACATTTCCTATATCTAAAGGATCTATTTTTTTAATTCCATCCCCTAAGAAACGATATAATATTTCTGATTTAATTATTTGCTTATCTAAATAAAAACTATTTACATGTATATTTATTAAACCATTTGATTTATTATTAATTTCTTGATATACTTTTCCGATTGATTTTTGTAAGAATTCTTTCGCATTTGGTAAAAGTCTAACTAATACATATAATATATTTGGAAAGTATATTATATTTCTAAATTGAATATAAGTAAAACCCAATACATTTGTATTATGATATTCTAATACTTTTGCTGTTTGATGTAATATATACAATTCTTTTATTATATTTGATCTATTACAAAGTTGTAATGAATATTGTTCTGTTAATTCATTTATAAATTTTTGAATTTTTTTTAATTTTATAATTTTAGATTCACCATGTTTTATAGCGGCAAGATCTTCTCCAAAATTATCTAATAGAATTTTATATGCAATATCAGTATTCTTATCATTCTGTTCAATCGGTGTAAAGTTACTAAGTGTTCCAGTATTAAACAATTCAGTTGGTGTGTCGGTTGTGGATAAACAGAGCAAATTTACCTCCAAGTTGAGTTTGTATTATAAATATTATTTCTATATAATTATAGAAGTAACAAAAACTCTACTTTCTGGAGAAATGTTTCATACTTTCCAAATTAAATTTTTTACCAAGATTAAAACCAATAACACTTGTGTTAACACTACCAACAATTCGCATATCTCTATACATTGGACTAATACATGTCCGACCTATTTGTTTATATAATTTTTGCGGATATATATCAAGATTTGAATCGCCAACAAGACAAACATGTATCATATTATTCACTTGATATATTTTATTATCAAAAAAATTCTTAGTTATATCATCTTGAAAATCATGTATTGATGATAATACTTCTTCATTTGATAATGGAAATTTTGTATCAATTGGTCTTGTTTGAAAGATATAATATCGATCACCGATCATTTCTATCATATAATGCCAAGGAAGAAACATACTTGGAAAACTAAGATAAAGTTCCCGAAATCTTTTAATAACTTCGAATAGATCAAATCTAGCTGTATCTATTCGAGGATGTGGTTGTATCGGGAATACAAAATTATTCCAAGTATCTTGTACAATAATTCCTTGAGGTCGAACAATTTTATTTAATTTATTAGGACCATCTTTATCTGCTGTAATTCTAGGTTTGCTTAAAGTTGGTTGTGTACTAATTTCATCTTCTAGATCTTGCCGATCAAAACTATCAATATTATTTATAATATTTTTATCATCTTCTAATAAAATTATTTTTTCAAAATCTTTATATGAAATCATTGGAGATTTCTTTCTTTACATCAAAAGGAATTAAAGTTGTTTTTTCTTTATTAGAAATATTCGTTTTAGTTGCTGAAATAGCTTTCTTACAATTTATATTAACACCAGATGAACCATCTATGTTACATGCTCCACCAGCTAAAACATTACAATCCCCACTAGCTTGAACATTACATAAACCTCCAGAAGATATATCACAATTACCACTACTGGTAATTTTAACAGGACCTGTAATTTGTATATTTAATTCACTAGAAAACACACAATTAACATTACCGTTAATTTTTATAAAAGATTCTCCATCAATTTGTTGATCAAAATCTTTTTTACTATATATATGTATTCCAGTTTCATCAAATACTAAATTTACATTATCACCTTTATGATATAAATGTATTCCACCTTTAGGTAAACTCGAAGTTTCACAAGTAACAGAAAACAGATCGTTTGCAACTGTACGTAATAATTGATAATATTCGTCTCTGTCTTTTGTAGGAATACCTAAAGGCATACTATCACTATAATAATCACTTATTATTCTATCTATATATCCAGTCTCATAATCTTCTGCATAAAATTTAACTATTACTTTAGTACCAGCATGTAGTGGAAAATATTGACCGTATATACCATTATTACTACTCGTATTTCTACTATTAGTTACATGATTATTACAATATATATAACCTTCAACTTGATCATATATATTATACATCAATTCTGGTATACACACACAATATCTTCCACAATTTTTTGGATCTTCGCCTGGAATTATTTCACCAGAAAATTCACGATCTGTCAAACGTTGCATGTTATTTATCCGGTATTAACGAAGGATCTTCAAGTGCCAATCTTTTTCTAGCACCTTGAAATGCAGTATTTATTTGTTCTTCATTTAAACCTGCTTGTCTCATAACTGACATATAACCTGAAAATGCTAATTCAGCCAATTTTGCAATAGCAATAATCATTGTAGGATCCATTATTTGATACCTCCAGTCGCTAATGTAGTAAGTTGATTCATTAATTGTATAATCAAATCTTCATTAACACCAGCCATTGGACCACTTGGATTTGCAGGATCCGCAGGAGCAGTATAAGCTTTTAATAATGGCCACACTTGTTTTAATATATCTCTTTGTTTTAAAGCTATATCTTTTTGTGCTTGTGTTGAATCTGGATTTTTCATAACAGACATAGAATCTTTATATACACTTTCATATGTTTCTATCCATATTGTAGCGTTTTTTTCTTGTTGTGCTTTAGAACTGATAACTTGACCTGTAGTAACACAAGAAGCTATAGAAAAAACTAAAGCTATTAATATTAAAACTCTAAAATATTTATTATATTTTAACATTACATTATTCTCCTTTATCTGTTTTATTGATAACATCTAAAAATGTTGTCGGTTTTATTTCAGGTGGTTTAGTAGTTGTGGCCCCTTTTAATGAATAACCGGTAACCATACCAAAAAATCCAGAAGCTATCATATTAAGAAGATTTTCGGACGCCTCAGGTATTTTATATATAGAAACACATGCTAACATAGTAAGAGATATTATAACCAATGCTTTATCATTATCCAAAAGATTTTTCCACCACATAATCTCTCCTTATCTAAATGTAAATATAGCTCCTTCATAGTCTGAACAATCACCCTTAATAGATATACCATATCCAAAATAAACCTTTAGTGATTTTAATTCAGCACAAGTTTTTGTTTTAATAAAATCAGTAAACGCTGGATTTTCCCAAACATTAAATACAAAATCTGCGCCCATAGATTGTGGTATAGGTTGTGTTTTATTAGGATCATTATACAGAAAAACATATTTATTTAAAAAATCTTTTCTAGCAAAAAAGTAATCTGTTTTTGTTTCCTTTTTTAAATCTTCATAGAAAAAGAAAATATTAGAATAATAAGAACACATTGGTGGTGGAGTTTTTCTTCTAAGATATATTTTTAAACTATTTAAATTCATAGTATTACAATCGAATATTTGTGGCACAATTTGAATATTGGGAACAGCATCTAACATAATTGTTGAAACAACTATTGATGGTACTGGTGCTGGATTTGGATCAGGTGTGGGAGTTGTTCCTAAAGGGACACATACACCATTAATACAAGTCGTACCAGGAAATCCAGAACAATTAAATAAACAATCTGCGTTTGATATACTATGTATAGACAAAATAACTACTAATATTAAAAATATTTTTTTGAACATCTTATCGCATCCTCTTTAATTATATAGATTTTCTTACATCATTATCTATTTTAAATATATTAAAAGTATCTGTGTATTTTAAATTGTCTTTTTTAGCGGCAAGATCTGGGTATTGTGACTTAGGATCAACATCGAAAAAAGACATCATGAAATCATCCTTTGGGGACAACGGTTGTTTTTTGTCCATTTTTTTCTCTCCAATATCCAATCCACCAAAAGGTATATGCCCAAAAACGAACTCCAATATACATAATATGAGCTATCATTTTATTTTTCTTATACACACAATCATACAATTTTATATCTGCATATAAACGCATATTCCAAGATAAATATTCAAGAGCTAAAAGACAATTAGTATCGTGATCATAACAACAATCTCCCCATGAACCTTCCGGAAAGAAGCTACAATAGTTTTTAGCATTCTTTGGTATGTAATCATCATCATATGATCTATATATATCATAACATAACATAACAAAAGAAACTATTAGAAAAATTATTAGTTCCATCAACGACAACCCTCATATAGTTTTTCAGTTGCATCACCACAAAGATACATAAGACATGCTTGTGGTCTTTGATCCCTTTCTAAAACACATCCTGTAATCGAAAGATTCATACATTCGTAACAACAATTTCCACATTTAATAGGACACTCAATATCTTCTACAAATTTAATCATATTTTGTGTTTTAAAATATTCTACAATTTGATCTTCTAACATATACACCTACATTTTTGATATTCCGAATTTAACTTTCTTCATATAAGGTACCATTGCTTCTTCTATTTTGTTTTGTAATTCACTATTCATAGAACTGCATTGTGGAAACAGTTCAAAAGGATATTTACAAGTAATAACAAAAGCAATAAACATATCAAGTGATCCAAGTATTGAATAAAATCCATACTGTTTAAATTTTTTAACAAGACCAATAATAAACATATTTGGATCTATAATCAAAACTTTACTATCAATTAACATTTTAGGAATATCTTTTACAGAATCGTATTTATCAATATCTTTAAACTTAGATTTAAACTCTTCAAACATATCTTTATTTTCTTCAAATATTTTTTCAAGTTTTCTTGTAGTAGCTGCAAAAGTTTCTTTAATAAAATATCTATAAAAAGCATAATAACAAATTATTTTAGTGAAGAATTTTTGTTTTGGAGTATTTAGTAAACTTTTTGAATCAAGTGTTGATATAACTACTAAATATAAATATTGTGCTAACATCTCTTGTAGTTTTTTATCAGATTTTATACCAGATTTGTTTAAAACTACGGCAGATTTAATAAAACTATAATAAACAGCATAAATACAATCATCTATATTTTTAGTTTCACCAGTTAAAACATTAATATCAAGATCTTTAATATCAATAACAATACCAGATAAACTTTCACCATCAAATACTGCTTTTGAAAAGAAACCTTCTGTTTTAGCTAATTGATTTATTCCTAAAAATATTAAGTTTCTATTAAATACTTCATTAACATATTTTTTAGCGGCAGTATTCGGAAGCTTACTCAGGAACAGACTAAAATCCTGATTAAATCTATCATACATACCTTTATATTTTTCTTCTGTTTTATAGAAATAAGCAAAGTTGGTATCTGCGCTAATGAGTATGTTATCAACATCACTTTTAGCGAAAGTTTTACTGCCCATTTTTTTTGGAATAGGAGAACCTGTTTCTGACATAATATAACCCTATTTTTTTGTTAGAACTTCTTGTATAAGATTAATAGAAGGAGTATACACAATCTGATCTTTAAAACTATCGGATTTAAATTCATGTATCGATTTAATATTATTAACTGTTAAAATAATAGGATATAAATATTGTTCGTTATCACTATAATTATCATAACAGTAAAGATGTGGTCTTAAGTACCAACGGTTTTTATCAAATTTAATAAGCCGGGTAGTTGTGTGATTTAGCAAATAGTCTTTATATATATAAAATTTATTAAACGGTAATTGCTTCTCATATTCTTTTAATACTTTTTTTACATAGTCTGGTAAAAAATTAAAATAATCAGTGATAATAGAAGTTAGTTGCATTTTAAACCTTGTGATAAATCTCGCCGATAAAAATTTTTATTTTCTCTTTTTTAATATAGAAATTATATAAATATGTACAAGTTTGTCTTTTTTAAATCTATATAGGAGATACTAATGTATAATAAAGAACAACAACTCAAAATTAATAGTTTAATTTTATCTAGTAATAATCTTTTGAATAAATATAAACAATTAAAACAACAATATATAGCAACAAAAAAATCTGAAGGGATGGCTAATATGTTCTTAGAATCACAAGAACAAGTAATAAAAAATCAAGAAAATCATATTGGTATAAAAGATGATACTATTATAAGTCTATGTGAAAGAGCAAAAAAACAAGAAAGAATAATAAAAGAAAAAAATACAATTATAGAAAACTATGTTGAATTAATAGACTTAAAAAATGAATTAATAGATTTAAAGAATAAAGAACTACATACTTTTCAAAATAGATCTTTAAATTGTTGTCTTGTTCTTTTAATATCCATCCTTTATTTATGTTTAAAAATAGGAGGAATATTTTGATTACAATAGCTAATAATATTATTATTATTATTTTTCTATCAATATTATAAGGAGAAACAAAAATGACAATTGAACAAACTATATCAAAGTTAAAATATCTATTTGATGTTTTATTAAATCAAATTAATGATATAAAAAAACCAGTTAATGAAAAAAATGTAAATTTTTATATGTCTCTACCATACAATATCAAAGAACGTAAAATTAATGATAAAAAATGGGTGTCTACTACATTAATAGGTATTCATACTTTAAACGGATATGGATACAATATAAAAGAATCTAGAGAAAATCTTAACTTAAATATGAAAGAATTTTTTCAAACATATATTACAAACAATATTCCTATTCCTCCACCAAATCCAGAAGACTATGTTGTGATCGATGAATCCAATAAAGAACCTAAATTTAAATCTGGTGATCGTATCCGTATTAAACTAACAAATGAAATCGGAACTATTAAAGGTTTCACAACATCAAACATAAACCAAAAAAATATGTATATGTTAAAACTTGACAAAAATAATGGTGATAGATATTTTTATGAAGATTCACTAATCAAAGTAGAGGAAGAGGAAAAATTTAAAATAGGTGATATTGTACAAATAGATTCAAATACAGCTATACATAATAAAAAATATGGTATAGTCGAAAATCATAACATGCATAATAATCACTCAGAAGTTATTGATTTAGGTTTTACAAATCATGTATATGATTATGATAATATTAAAAAAATCATTAGATGTGAAAATAAAAATTCATTATCACTAATAGGAAATTTTATACAAGTTAGAGGTTACAGATTTAAATTTTCTAAAAGATATGGTTTTATTATTATGGGTGACGGATGCAATAATTTTGATATTGATTTTGGAGATAGCATTTATATATATAATTTAAAAAATCTTAAAATTATAAAAGGAAACTAATGGAAATTGTTAAAATGGTTTTTGGATCTCATCTTTATGGAACAAATACTTTAAACTCTGATAGAGATTATAAAGGTATATTTTTTCCAAGTAAAGAAGAAATATATTTAGGAAAAATACCTAAATCAAAACAAGAAAATACTAAAAAAGATAATACTGTAAAAAACACATCCGAAGATACTGATACTGAGATGTATTCTTTACACTATTTTCTTAAAATGGCATGTAATGGAGAAACAGCAGTTTTAGATATGTTACATGCTCCGGATAATATGATCATAAATAAAACTAATGTCTGGGATACTATTGTGAGTGAGCGGCAAAGATTCTATACAAAAAATCTTAAAGCATTAATTGGATACGCCCGTCGTCAAGCAAGTAAATATGGTATACGTGGAAGTCGATTAAATGATGCTGAAAAAGTTATTGACTATTGTATAGGTGTTTTACATGATTATACTCAACCCAAAATAAAAGAGCATTGGGATTATCTTCCTACTGGTGAGCATATATTTAAACATGATGCATGTAAAGAAAACAATTTTATACGCATGTATGAAGTATGTGGTCGAAAAATACAAGAAACATGTACAATAAGTCATTTACATGATATAGTTAGAAATTTTCATAATAACTATGGTCATCGTGCAGAACAAGCAGCAAAGAACGAAGGTATTGATTGGAAAGCTGTGTCTCACGCTCTCCGTGCTGCCTATCAAATTAAAGAAATATTAACAGAAAACACTATTACTTTTCCTTTAAAAAAAGCAGATTTTTTAATGAAAGTTAAAACAGGTCAACTTCATTATATCAATGATGTTGCACCAATATTAGACAATTTAATGATTGAAGTAGAAGATCTCTCCGCTAAAAGTAAGTTACCAGAAAAAGTGGATCGAAAATATTGGGACAACTTTCTAATCTATACAATAGATAGATTTATAAATTAATATTTATCTTTCACATATTCATAATAGTTATATAGAAATTAACTATATAACTATTAACCAATAAATGGGGGATAACATATGAATGAGGTTGTTTTTAAATTAGTTGAAGGTGAAAAGATAAACGGACGTCAGATGTACAATTTAATTTGTATATCTGGAAATATTGAGTGGATACTTTATGTTTGGGATTTTTATCCTGATCATGAAGAAATTTGCGATGTCAAAACGACTATTTTAAGAGCGTGGAGATTTTATCACAAAACACTTCAGATACCTTCGTTCGATATAGGTGTTGAAACGGAGGTGAGAGTTTGGAAAAATATATTTCCTATTCCAGAAATTGTTGTCGAAGCAGATACTCCTATTCCAGAAAAAACTACCGCCTCTCCTTCAGTTTCTAATATTCAATTTAAAGTTGGAGACTCAGTCAGAAACAAATTGAAACCTGGCTACATCGAAACTTCATATTCACGAAAAATAGGAATTATTAAAGAACTATTACCAAATAAATGTGTAGTAGTGTTTGACGATAACAAGAAAAATTATTATCGTCCATACGAACAGATCGAGCTGATAGATGTTCCTGTTCCTGTTCCTGTTCTCAAATTGAAAAAATCAAAAATGCAAAGATGTAAAATCATTGAACCAGCGTCTAAATTTTACAACTATATCGGAAAAATAATCGATATTGTAGATGATATAGTTGAGGTAGAAATTGTTGACAAGAAAATGTTACTTCAAAAAGATGAAGTAACAAAATTAAACGCAAGAGATGTTAATTTCTATAAAGGAGACATTGTAAATACGATTCCAGATAATAAAATTGGAACAATAACTAAAGTTCTGGGAACTCCGAAGAATCACTTTGTTGTATCTATTGGGGATTTTTTCAGAACTTGTGGTAGATCTGAAATGGTCAAAATTAAAAATAGATGATAAATAACTGGTGGCATACTAGAAATAGTGTGCCACCAAATAAAAATTATTTTTATAAAAGGAAACATAATGAAAATTACATTAGAATCTAGAAAAGACTTAGGAGTATCTACTTTACGTTTATATACTATTGATTTAAAACCAAATGATATAAACATATATGCTACAGTATCTGATGATGAATTAGAAACGATTAAAACATTATTTCTTAAATTATTTGCTATAAATTCAAAAAAAGAATCTGTTAAACAATCTCCAAAAGAAGAAACAAATATAAAATCTCCAATATTCGATAATTCAAAAAATATTAATAAAGTATTTAAGAAACAATCGGATGTAGAATCTGTGATAACTAAATCAACAAAATTTAAAATATTTAATTATGTTCGCGTTATCTCAAAAAATACTAAAATGATGGATCATGTTGGTCTAATTAATAAAATAAAAAATAATATGTATAATGTTATATTTGATATTAATACATCAGAAATTTATGAAGAAAAAGATCTAAAATTAGAAAGCAAAATTAAAATTTTAGATCATGTCAAATTTAAAATATCTTCTTCTGACCATTATTATGGTCAAGTTGTGAAATTAGATTACTCCTCTGTACAAATTGATATAGGTGATAATATCCTTAATTGTAAACTTAACAATATTGAAGTATTAGATAAAAGTTTACTTAATAAATTAGACGTTGGATGTTTGATTCAAATAAAAAATAATAAAAAATTTAGAGTTGCAAATAGATTTGGTGTTATTAAATCTATTACAAAAGATGGTTATTATGTTATTGACTTTGGTGATTTTATATTAGCATATCATAAAAGAAATATTCAACAAATAAAGGAGAAATAAATTGTTAGAAGAAAAAGAATATGAATACGCACTTGAAGATTGTATTACCGACTTTGTTGTTCCTAACATGGTTTTACAATGTACTCCAGAAGTTATTGAAAAAGGTGGTGTATCAATACCATTATTACTATCGAAACCGGGAGCGGGAAAAACTTCTATTTGTAATGAAAAATTTAATACCCTAGAATGGAGTATGTTAACAATACAACCTGCTCTTAAACCAATTGAAGAATATGGTGGTATTCCAAAATTTAAATCTGTTAAAATTGGCGATCAAGAAAAAGTTCTAGGAACTATTTGGTCTATTCCTGAGGTTCTTGTAGAACTTCATAAAATGTCAGCAATGTTTGAATTGGTTGTTTTCTTCTGGGATGATATCCATCTATGTGGACCAGAACATCTTGCTCTTATGCAAGAATGTTTCACAGAGAGATCTATTCGTGGATATAAACTTCCACCTAATATAGCAATTCTTTTAGCAGGTAATCCATCACATAAAGCTGGATTTAGATCTTTATCTTCAGCAATTATTAATCGTTGTGTTCGATTACCTGTATATAGTAATTACGATCACTGGAAACAAAATTTTGCTATTAAAAATTCTGTACATAGTAGTATTATATCATTCCTTGGACACGCAATGTATAGTAAGTATTTTCACGAAGATGAACAAATTGATGATCCTTGGGCAAGTCCTCGTCAATGGACACGCTTGAGTAACTTTTTGTGTAGCTATGAAGATTATCAAGATAAACTCATGCCTATAAATCAATTATTATTTTATGCAAATGGTCATGTAGGCAAAGAGGCAGCATCTCAATATATGCGATATTATGAGATCTTTTCAAAGTTTGATGTTAAATCAATTTTCGATGATTCGAAGAATTTCAAAACACCAGATGATGAACTCGATAGATACATCTTTGTATTTGCAGCTTTAAACTATATTGTTAATAAATACAACAAAAAGACTCAAGACGCTTTAAATTCTCAAATTGTAGATATTGTTACAGTTTTATTAAAATCTGATGAATCACTTGGTTTACTTTTACTTAAAGAAATTATGACAGTAGATAGTAAAAGCATCAAAACCAAAATCAAGACTGTTGATATTATTGATGCTTTAAATAAAACTAATCCTGGATTAATTAAGAAAATTTTAGATGATCGAAAGGCAACAGATGACGAATAAACAATTAACTTTTTTAATAGGTCACCTTTGGATTTTATTATCATGTATGACAGCATCTTTAAATAATAAAGTAAGTAGTGAACAATATATTATGATTTTAGTTGGTATCACAATTTTTATAATTTCGTATTTAAGGGATGATTGAGATGAAAAAAGTAAATCTAGATATTGGCCCTTTTTGTCCTTGTTGTGGTACGGGTGCTCATGGTTTAGAAATATTAATAGATTTCTTCGACACATTAGATCCTATTTATGGATTTAAAGGTAGAAGTGTACAAGAAGACTTACAAGAATGGTCAAACACAATTAAAAATAAAGATAAAGATTATCTAAAAAATATTAAGTTTTTTAGAAAACTTCCTGAAGGTGCTTTTAATTTAGAAGTGTTTAATATAAATAATCTTAATAAGAAAACTAAAAGCAATATTAATATTTTATCTGAAAAATATAGTATTGAATGGACCAATAGTTTTCAATATTCAATTACACAAAATTTTAAAATAAGACATGGTTATGTTATTAAAGGAATTTTAAAAAATAAAATTGTAGAATATTGGAGATTAGAAACTGGAAGTGAAATTGCTGGACAAACATTATTATATTTTGATAATAATAAATCTATCAGACCTTTTATTTTAATAAATAATATTAGGGGAAATAAACTTAATTCAAAAGAACAAAAAAAATATATTGATTGGCTTAATTTCTTATCATAAAGGAGAAATAATGGATTATAAATCAATCAAATGGGAAGATACTAAAGTAGGTGATGTAATATGGTTAGCTGGAACTTATCAGGGTCAATTTAAAGCATATGGACCACATATTGTTGTCGATCCAATAAGAAGGTGTTTATTAAATTCGAAAGACATAAAATTTCTACATTTTCCAGAAGATTTACTTGTAAAGGAATAATATGGGTTGTGATATACATGTAGTTATAGAAAAAAAGATTGAAGGTAAATGGGTACAGATAGATGTTCCAGATGTTTTTGACTATAGATCTTATGGTTATTTTGGATTTCTTGCAAATGTGAGAAATTATTCAGCTATAACTCCTATAGATGATCCAAGAGGTGTACCAGAAGATGTTAAAGAACAATATAAAGAAATAATAAATGATGATAATTATCATAGTTTTTCTTGGCTAAGTGTAGAAGAACTATTAAACTATAATTATGATCAAATTATTAAAGATAGAAGGTGTACCCGTCGAATAGGTGAAAATTATTATAGTGGTGCTTGTACTTGTGAAATTGGAGAAGGTTTAAAATTTTCACTTCGAGATTTTTTAAGCGTTAACTTTTTTGAAAATTTAAAAAGACTAAAAGATGCTAAAGCGGATCGTATTGTCTTTTGGTTTGATAATTAGGAAGTATAAATGAGTGAGATAAATAATGGATGAAGACTTTACAAAAGCAACCGAATTTCTCCGTAAAGCGAGATTAAAATTAACTGGAGTTAAATATAGATTTTTTGGACTATGTTTATACTCAGTTAGATGTGTATTGTTTGGAAACAATAATAATGTTGAAGGATATGTATCTTATGATTTGAACAAAGATAATAAACAATTTGAAAATAAGATACATATTAACGGAGATATAATAAGAAATCGTAGTGATTATAAAACGATTAATATGTTAGATATTATGTTACATGAATTCAATCATATTCTTCGTAGACACGATATCAGATGTGGAGAACGTGATGGAGAAATATGGAATATTGCTTGTGATCATGTTATAGATACGTCTTTAAAAAAATTAAAAGTATCACAACCAATTAATTCATGGCATATTATTAAAGAAATAGAAAATAATAGTGGTTACACATCTGAAGAAGCTATATATAATTGGTTAATGAAAAATAAAAATCAACCAAATAAAATTCAAATTAATAAACAAGAAGATGGTGGAATAAAAGTAAAAGATGGTTGGTGTGGTAATGAATTTACAATGTATCCAGATTTACAAACTGCTAAAGGTAATGTAGAATTAACACATGAACAAACTCAAACAATTGAGAGTTATGTATCTCAAATACGAGCTATATATGAAATAGAGAAAGAAAGAGGAAACATAACAGGTGATGTAAAAGAAGCATTTGAAAAACTTTTAGAAGTACATGTTCCTTGGGAAACATTATTAGAAAAAGCATTAAAGAAAAATGCCTTTGAAAAAGTAGATAGGAGAAATTGGAAAAGACCAAATAAATTCTTTATCAACTCTGGAATATATTTACCAGGTAGAGTTCCATATAGAGAGAATAATGGTGTTGGTACTCTAATAATACACATAGATAGTAGTGGTAGTATTAGTACTAAAGAACTTAGAAAAGCAGGATATGTTATATACAAATCTATACAATATTTTGAAAAGATTATTGTTATTGTTGCTGATGTTCAAATACATCAAACTAAGGAATTTAGAAAAAATAATCAAGAAGAAATGTTAAAATATTTTCAACAAGAAGGTTTTAAAGGTAGAGGTGGTACATCACATACATTCGTATTTAAATATTTTGATAAATATTTAGAAGATAATCCTGATAATTTAAGTTTATGTATTAGTATTACTGACATGTATTCCAATATTGATAGTGCTTTAAATTCTTGTATTTTTCATAAACAAGTACCATTAATATTACTTAGTACAAGTAGTTCTAAAATCAATACAGGAAATGTAACAACTATTAATATTGTTTAAACTTTGTAGCGGCAAGATCTTCGGATCGAACCGCTACAAAAGTCTTTTTATAACCCTGGGAAAGGAAGCTTCACAAAGCTTGCTCTATTATAGGGGAAATCTCCAGCATTAACGCCTTCTACAGTAATAGATGCTGTACCAACATCAGATTTTTTCAAAGGATTTTCGGTTGCAGGAGTAAATTTAATAACTACTGTTTGTCCATTTATTTCAATTTCATAAATTTCAGCCATGATAATATCTCCTATTTATTTGTTTATGCTGTAAGTTTACCGATCACTCGATCAACTCCAGTATCACCAGCAGTATCTTTAATATTCTTCGCCGCTATTTTACGGCTCATTTCAATATTATCAGATTCTGCGTTTGGATCATACTCAGCTGGTTTTCGTTTCAAAAAGAAACTTGCAATGGAACGTGGATTAGGTCTAGTTTTTTGTGTATATGAAAGCATTGGAAATCGTGGTAGATTCTCATTTTGTTCTTGTATATCTGTATTTTCATGTATTTTATTCTCCTTTTCCCAATCTAGCTCTTTCACCGGTTTCTTTTCCGATGGTGGAGATACTGTTGGGTTAGAAGTGTCTTGTTTAGTATTTTTATTTTGATATTTTTTAGCAAGCATACGTGCAGCAAATAGACCTGTGCCAACTGCTAACGCACCCTTACCAACATCTGTGTTTGCTAAATAATTTGTCGCTCTACCAGGAAGTCCTATAATAGTTGATGCGTCTGGAATTATGGTATCTAAACCATGTCCAATTGCATGTAAAGTATCATTTTTTATATCTTTATTACATTGCAATATATCTTTCTCTAATAAAATAGTACAAATTGCTTTCATTTTTTACACATATATTAAATATAATCGTTAAGAACGTTTTCTTCAGTTACCGGTTCGTCAGTTTTTGGCGAATTAACACTTACAGCTTCAGTCAAAAACTGACAAATAGCAGCCTCAGTAAAAATACGAATGTTTTTTTCGATATTTTCTACTTTAGCATCCATAAAAACATCAGGATTTTTAACTACATATTCACGAATTTCTTCTGCAAAAGCTTCTACTGCTTGTGAAGTTTCAGTAATCAATTCTTGATTATTTTCAGTAAAAGTTTTCATTTCTTCGGATTCCATTAACGCATTAAGTTTTTCCATACTATATTTAAACTCCTCTTGTTTTAGGAGTAGTATACACTACTCCTGTTTATGCTTTAATTAAATGTCTGGCTCTCATTTTAGCTACATTTTCATAATTCTTAAGATTTGCTACTACTTGTGCAGCAAAATCTGGATCTTTTTTCATGTAATTATACAAAATGGGAGACAGACGTTGTGTGATTGGTGCCGACGGAGGAGTCGACACTGAAGTTATTTCTTGTGGTTCTTGTAGTACTTCAAAATATATAAGTAAAGAGCGCATATTTGCTCCTTATTTTTTAGCCTTTACCGCAGATTTCTTTGCGCGAAGTTTCTTTGCAAGTGCAACAGCACCAAGACCTGCACCAAGAGCTGCAAGACTCATACCACTATATTTACCCACTTTGCCCCAATCAGTTTTATTAGTGTCTGAAGAATCTGGGGGTCCAGCAAATTTTCCAGGATCGGGTGCGGAAACACTTGTAGGTGTTTTTGTGTCTGGATTTAAATCAGTCCCTAAAGATTTAGTAGTCGAATCTTTAATAATATTGACTGCTTTTTTAACCCCTTTTTTAAGTTCGTCAGTGTTAAAAGAATTCAGAGAATCACTAGTAGTATCTTCTTTCAGTTCATCAACAGTTTCCATAAGTGCAGAATTAAGAATTTGATTAATGCTAGACATAATTTTAAATCTCCTTAAATATTTTAGTTTTTGTTAAGCAATCGCGGCTTTCTTTTCCGCTTGTTTTTGTTTCATCTTTTTATAAGCAAGATATCCAAGACCTGCACCAGCAGCAGCAAGACCTATACCTGTTGAAGTTCCAGGATTACTTACAATCTTATTTATTGCTTGTCCACCTAATTCTTTAGCGTTATCTTTAATGCCTATAGCTTGATTAGTTAATTTATCTATTATACCTGGAGTTCCAGAACCAACTGCTCTTTGCTTTTCACGTTGGAGTTCATTTCCTACTTCATCTGGTACAGTTCCAGAACCAACTGCTCTTTGCTTTTCACGTTGGAATTCATTTCCTACTTCATCTGGTACAGTTCCAGAACCAACTGCTCTTTGCTTTTCACGTTGGAGTTCATTAGTAGTTTCTTCTTTATCTTTATAACTAGGAACTTTTTCTATAGTGTTTTTAGCAGGAGTATTTAAAGTTAATCCTGGCACTGGTTGATTTTGTTTATTATCTTGTTGTTTTAATTTTCCAAAATCTGTTTCTGTTGTTTTTAAACCTGGAGCTACATATGCTTTATCTTTATTAGACATCATATCGTCTAAAGCATTTTTACCCTTTCGAAGTTTAATTTCTAAACTATCTTTCCAATCTTCATTTAAACCTATAATAATAGATTTCATAGTTTATCCTTAATTAAGTTTCTTTTTAATATCTTCTTTTTTAAACTTAGGGTCGATTTCGTCCACCTTTTCTTTCTCTTTAGTATCTTTTCTCTTTTGATGTTTATATAATAAATATGCACCAAGACCAGTAGCGGCCACAGCAGCAGTCTGATATGGATGTTGTGTTGGAGACCATTCTTCCCATTCTTTAGCTTTTTTCTTTTGTAATTCAAATTCTTCTTCTGGAGAAGGAGTATCTAAAGATTTTTTTGTTTGATCAGGATCATTATCAAACGCTCCACGTCGAGCTTCTGATTCTGGAGTTGCTTTAGGTGCAGATTTATATATTGGCGTGTTTGATTTTGGAGAAGATTTTACACCAACTAAGTTGGAAGTTTGGTCTTTTTTTTCTTTCCACAAATCTGATATTTGTTTTTTATAATCATGATTAATATCAACTTCACTTAAATATTTTAATATTAATTTAGACATATTTAGCTCCAATATCCAGTAGCTTTACCTAAAGCAGAAATACCTTTACTAGCTATAGAGACACCAGTTTTAATAGCTTCAGCACCAAGTCCATAACCCACAGCCCCACCAGTTGCTTTACCGATTTCTCTTGCTGTTTGATGTGCTAATAACTTACTTTGTTGGCGTTCCAGTTTTTCTTCTTCTAATCTCTTCTTTTTTTCTTCAGGAGTTTCTGTTTCGATATCGGTTGCAGCTTCAGTGTAAAATTTTGGAGTTTTAAATATTAAAGCAATTTGTTCTTGTAATTTAAGTTCTTTCTGTTCTTGTTCTAGAACAAGTTTCTGATCTCTTAATACTAACGGATTCGTGTTTTCAGTTAGTATTTTTTTATCTTTCACTTGATCTAAAATTATTTTTGTATTTAATATCATTTTAAGACCTCTTGTTTTCCAAATATTTCGGTCCATTTCTTTTTTAAATATGATTTAATTGTATCGTATAAATTTTCTGTTGGTTTTATTGCCATTGCAAAAATAAATTTATGTATTGTAGGTGTTTCAAGAATCTTTTCAAATCTTTCTTTAAAACTTGGATGTGTACTATTGTTATGCATAGCGTTTATTGCATCATCACATTCTTTAGGTTTTAAACCAGCACATATTTGTTTTTTAACCCATTTTTCCATCTTAGTAAGACCACCAACCATATCTTTTTGATAACCATATTCTGATGAAAATTTATCTGCATCAAATTCTTGTAATTTAGAAAATTTATTTGCAAATAATTTAGAAATAAATAATGCTACAAAAATACCAAGTCTTGGTGTTATAAAATCACCAAGAAGTAAAATGGTTATAACATTAAATGTAGCAATTGATAACACTCCAAAAGTTACTTCTATACCAAACATTTTAATCATATGATTAAATTTATAATGTCCATATTCATGTAAAAATATTGCTATACGTTCTTTATCATTTAACATTCCAAATAATTTAGTGGTCATATAACAAGATTTACCACCTGCATTAAAAGCATTTGGTTGTGAATCTGTTATAAGATAACATTTAATAGTTGTGTTTAGTATTTTAGATAATTTATCTGAATACTCTGGTAATTCTTTAGCTTTTTTAACAGCTAAATGAAAACTAAGTATACCTAATAAAAAACCAAATAGTTTGATAATTATTAATAAACAACTAGATATAAGCGTTAGTATTGTAAAAATTGTAAACACTTCTTCATATAATGGTTCTTGTTGTTTATCATATTTAAATATACAATCTTTATTATTTAAATACTTTATAATTGATTTCATTTGTTATCTTTTGTAGCGGCGAAGATCTAATTTAAGTTTTTATCTGTTTGTTGTAAATCTTTTATAGGACTGTTTGTTGGATCTGTTAATAACTTTTCGCCTGCTATAGGAGTATACTTAGGATTTTTTGGATTAAATACTCCAGCATTTGCAAGTTTTGCTACTGTCGCTAAACCAAGTCCAGCTATTGCTATCTTACCAATATGTCTTTTTAAGAACTGATGAGAAGGTTGTTTTTCAATTTCTTTATAATCTTTTTTTCCAATCTTTTCTCATCTTGTCTCGTTTATCTTTTAACTTATCAACAATGGTAGGTTTCTCTTCCATAATATCTCCTACGCGGGCATTGCCGACGGTGTGTTAGCCATAGTTGTAGCAGATCCTGGGGGTGGTAATAGTGCAGCTTTTACTGTCTTCGGTATTCCTTTTAAAGTCTTACCTTTACGGTTTCCACCAATACAAACTCCAGCTTTTACTGCTTCTAAAATTAATTGTTTTGTTTCTTTGTTCAATTTCAATAACCTCCACATCTTAATTTATCTTCAGATGTTATTTCTTCTAGTAAGTCTTCTAATTTACACTCACTACAAAAATAAATACAAGCAGTTATTATGGTGCCGTGTACTGATCTATAAGTGATCTTTTCTTCTTTTACTACTTTTCGTTCACATAACGGTACACAACATTTCTTTTGTAATATTTTTTACCTCATTAAGTATGAACTCTAACTCCACCACCACTAGAGATATTTTCTTCAGCTTTCCATCTAGTAAGAACACCAACAATCTTAGATGATATATATCCAATAGATAAACCACCCATAACAGCACCAATTAAAACTAGTGCAAAAAATGGTCCAGCACCTGCTAAAGATAATGCCCCTCCAGATAATGCACCAAGTATACTACCATAAGTACCACCTGAAATCCAACCATTTCTTTGTCCTACTTTTTCAGCAGCTTTTAATAATCTTTCCACTTTAGGATCTTTAAAGAGTTGTTCTGCTTCTTCAAGTTCTTTATCATCTAATCCTGATGCGAAATATTTCTTAGAGAGGTCTATAGACCTTTGCACACTGTTTGATGTTTTAACAAGTTTTAATATTTCTGGATCTTTAGATATGTCAACCTCAAAAAGAGGTATATAATTTTCATAATATAAACATATAGACTTTAATATTTTTATTTTCCTATGTTTGGGTATCTCCTATGAACAGCAGCTTGGACTCTCTTTTTCTCTTTAGTAGATCCAAATCTAACAACCATTGCGAGTGCAAGACGAGCATGTTTTTCATCATGTATAGGATATCGACGGTTTGGTAATGCAAAAACATCTTCTGGTAGATCTCGCCGCTGTTGAGTAGTAAGTTTTTCTTCATAAAAAATACAAATAGAATTTAACATATTCTAACCTATTTTATATAGAAATTATTAATATAAACACATACAAAAATTATATATTCAAAAATTAAATATAGAAATTATAAAGTAATTAAAGATGTATTCTGATTGTTAACTTACCAAAAAAAAGGAGAAGAAAATGAAAAAGATGATCGTAATAGTGTTTTTGTTTATGGTAGCTGGACTGGCTCAGGCCGGCCCGATCGACTGGTGTATGGATAAACTCGGGTACAAGCCCGAGATTGTTGTGATCCAATCAGACGCTAATGCAAAAATCTCGGCGGCGGAAGCGTCTGCCGCAAAGGCGGAATTGGTTGGAATACAGCGGGAGTTGGCGGTTGAGAAAACTTTCAACTCAAAACTGTCGTCCCTCATTGACCAGGCGTTTACAGCTTCATTCGTGGCTGTATTTACCATGGGGTTGTCGATAATGCTCATCCTATGGATGGGCAGCTCGGTAATTAAAAGATGGACTCAATCTCTCGCTAATTGGCGTCGAGATAAATCCATCGAAAAGGGAAAGAAGCAAGGAAACTTGCGAGAATTCCCTAAAACCGAAATCGATGATGTTGGTGTTGCCATCTAACCAACAGACAATCGTCACTACTGCCCTTAAGGGGTGGTGACGATATGTCTTATTTTACCACTTATCTATATCTTTAGTATTATAGAAAGCTGTTGTTTGTTTTTTAATTTTAGGTTTTTTAACAGAAAATTTAGTATTCTGATTTTTAACAACAGGTTCAGTATCAGGAACATCTTTAGTATTATCAGTTCCCATTTCTTTCTCAAGTTTTTTCTTCTTTAAGTATTTATGTAAAGCATAAGCACCAAGTCCAGCTGCCGCTACACCACCATATATTGATGCATTAGATGTTAAATGTTCACCAGCAGATTTTGCTGCATCAACAATCCTATCACTAATAGGAATCGATGAAATCGATGGGATAGATGATTTAAGAGGTATTGCTGCTATAGGTAACGGAGGAATTTCTGCTGGTAGTGATGTGTTTGTTACTTTAGAAGATACTGGTTTTGCTACTTGCTGAACAGGTGTTGATATATCTGTATATTGATAATATTTACTAGGATTTGATTTTGGATTATCTATTTCCGGATGATTTTTTCTATATTGAATAGCAGCTTGTGTCGCGAGTAGTTTTGATTGCTCTAGTTTTTCAGCGTTTGTCATATCGCTTGCCTATTTTTAGGATCTATTTTTATACGCTCTTTTTCGTATGCTTTTGGATCCTCTTTATATTTTTCCAAAGCTTCTTTTTGATAATTTTCTAAATCTCTCTTTCTCTGTCTTTCTAATTCTTCTTTAGCATATCGATTCCAATTAGGATCATTAGAATTTCTTATATCTAACGGTGTACCATCATTAAGTTTATAATCGTTTCTGTTTTGTTCAATTAAATATTTTATAATTGATTTAGACATGTTATTCCTTCTTTTTCTTTTTTCTCATTAAATATGCGCCAGTACCTATAGCCAAAGCACCACCAGCACCAACAAGACCTTTTGCAATATATTCATCAGGTTTTTTATTAAATTCTCGTCCTACTGATGTAAGTGGTGCTGTTCCATCTGGATTTAATCCTACTTCTCTTCTTTCTTGTGATATTCGGTGATCCATATCGATTTGGTTTTTCACAGACGCAGTTTTTAAATCATTAGAAATATCATCAAAAAAAGATTCTTGTATATATTTTAATATTGATCTCATATCTTATTTTCCCTAATCCTCTAATTGTTTTTGATCTACACCATCTGTCTCTTTTTCAGCCTCAAGCATATATAACAATAGATTTTAGTTTCCTATGTTTTCTTTATTTTTCTTATCAATCCAATCTTTAGAATTTTCAGATTCGATCATATATCTAACATATGTTTAATCTTTGATAATATATTTAACAGTTCCGTTATTTCTGATAATTTTAGTGTATTGATTTTGTGATATATTATCTGATAAATCAGTGTAATATATTGAGTTTGATATTATTAAAAACACTATTACAAGAATAGTTAATACAATTAAACTAATAATATGTCCATATGAATAGTATTTCATCTTATAGCCTAATGAGAGCGCACACGAAGATCAACCAGGAGGAGTTTTAGTCGTGGAAAAGGAGAGTAAACCACAACAAAATCTTCGTGTGCGCGGAAAATTATAATTTTGACACCAAAAAATACCAAATAAAAACCCGTTTGGATTTTAGATCTTTAGAGTTATATTTAATCTAATATTTTTCTAAACGTGAAAAAGTTTTTAACTTGTACTAGATCATGCTGACATAATAAAAATTTATTTTGTACCCTGTAAAATGCTTTGACCTAATAGAGTAATTTTTATTGATTTAACCAATAAGTTACATAAGGTTTGTCTGATTTTTTATCAGCCCTTGCACGATATTTACGCCCTTTCTTAGATCCTTTTCCATCTCTAGGACCAAGACCTGGGCCAAATTCATCACGCATTTCACCCTCACGTGATCCACTTCCTATCCCACCACATTTTTCTTCTAAGTATATAACAATAGATTTAATCATATATCTAATCCTCTATAAAATTTTTTAAAACTTTTGGAGCTTTATGTGAATTTTTTTGTTTTTCAACATAATGATAAACTTGTGTGTTAGCACTCTTACCAAACATTTGATTGTCTTTATCAACTACAGTTCCACCTATATGATAAAAATCTTTATAATCACTTTCATAAGGTCTATTACTAAATTTATTTAAATAAATTTTTGGATTTTTCATTTTCAAATTTTTAGATGTCTGACTTATGTTATAATTCATCTCTTTAAATTTTTTATTAGCAATATCTTGTCCTAATGTTTTATAAATTTCATCTTTTATTTTTTTGTTTTTCTCAGAAATATCATAATAATCTGGATATTCAACATCTTGCTCCATTAAGTATTTAATAATTGATTTCATATAAGTTCCTATATGTCATAATAAAAATCTATAAACAGTGGTGAATATTCATCAGGTTTTAGATAATCATTATAAGTTTCTAAAGAAAATATAAACACAGCTTTGTTTTCACTCTCATAAAAATAAGTAGGTTCTTGTATAACAGGAGTCATAACACCAGCAATATTCTTATGAAATCTATATTTATATAAAGTATTATCTATTATAAAATCATTTAATTCAAATTTAATAGATAAAAATACTTGTGTATCGGTTTTAGATAATATTACTGAATCTGGAAATTGTGTATTTTCTGATTGTATTAATAATGTTCTATTTATCTTATATGTTGGAGTGTCTCCCATATAATATTTTGTAAAAGGTATAGTTACTATAGGATGACTATCAACATTAAAACTAAAATTTATTGTTTTAATAATATTTAATTGATCCACTAATAAATATTGTGGGAATGGTATATAATATGTTAATTCTATTTGTACTTGTGATGTTGAAGTTGTTGAATCTACTGTTGTTGTTACTGAATCTAATTTTATTAATGGATTATGTTGTAATGAAAAACAATACTCTGGTTTTCCTGTATTATAATTTAGTTTTGTATATAGATTTTGTATTTTATCAAAAGATATATTAAAATTTAATATATCTAATAATAAGGAATGTTCTATTTCTAAATAGGATGTAAAAGAGAATATATTTAAATTTTTGTTTAGCGGCAAAGATCTTTTAATGATGTACGCAATCTCTTTTGCCTGTAGTTGTGTTTCACAATTTATAGTGATAGAGAAAGACACAGACGTTTGTTCTTCGTGTACAACAACATACAAATCTTGTGTCTCGTTATACAATACTGGTATTTTATTTACATTTTGTAATGAATTACGCATTATAAGATCTGTTCTTCTACCACCAAAATTTATAGTATCATCATTAATAGATACAAGAACCGATGGTAGTGAATAGTTTACCATCGGTTCTTTTGATAACTGGAAAGATCTATTTCCTAGATTAAACTCATAATGAGTCATAAAACCAGGTTTATGTGGAAATATATATGTATCAAAAAGAATTCTAATTGAAACTAGAAGATCACAAAGAAAATTATGTATTTGCATATATTATTAATCCTAACATTTAACTATATACATACGAAGATCCTAATAGATTAGTAGTTGCGATAATATATGAAATATCTACATCATCTTCAGTACTATGATTGGATACATACACATCTATAGATCTCGCCGCTGTATATGAAAAATGATATAAATTTTCTAAAATTTCACCATCTAAATTTATTCTAATATTAAATGGTTTGGTACTGAATAATATAATAGTATTAGCATCATTAACTAATAACTCATTTGTAATACTAAAAAGTTCTTCTAAAGTTGAATATTCATCAGGTATTTCTGATAATAATGGTAAATTTTTATTACCATTATTATAATCTGTTGGTAATAAAAATACTAAACTATTTAATAGTTCTACTATATTTTGTTGTGGTTCTTGTTTTAATAAACTTATTATAGTATTTAATTTAATTGTATCTGTCATGTATTTTCCAATTGTTTAGCGGCAAAGATTCAAAGAAACTTCGAATTTAGAAGTACAACACGTAGTAAACCCACGCATATTCATTGATGTTACTTTAACACGTCTAACAGAAGTATAAGAGTTTATAAAGTTAATATTATAGTTGCTCTCTCTTGTGTTAAAAGTCCTACAGATACTAAATACATGATCCCTAAAATTGTAGTTTCATCCTTCACATCAATAAATTCAGCAGATTCATATTGAACTATTACAGTCCTCCATGAACATTAGAACAAGACGCCCCATCTTTTTTCAAGGCAGTTAGGTCTCCGAAGTCAGAAACATTCCCCGTAGAAGCGATGGTTACATATTCTATAGTATTAACTCTTAATTGTGATACCGGCTCAAACCCTCCAGCAAACACTCCCAAAGTAGTGGAAGAACAGGCATATAGTCCAACTCTTGTTGCTGATAAATTGCCAAAATTCGTGGCATTTCCAGTAGTAGCGATTGTTATATATTCTATAGAGGAATAAGCATTTACTTGGAAGCCACCTCCTATGATCCCTCTTATAGCGGTAGAACAACCGGCAGTATTACTTCTTACTGCTATAAGGTTGCCAAAACTAGCAGCATTCCCAGTAGTCGCAATGGTAACATAATCAATATTATAATAATTATTGGTATTTAAGTACCCAGCCGCAAGAATGCCTCTTGTCGGAGACGAAAAACTTACTACATAATTTCTGCTTACAGTGTCGTTGCCAAAATTCGTGGCATTTCCAGTAGTGGCTATTGTTATATAGTCAATAGAATTGGTGACTGCATAGGAGGAATTCATACCGCTGCTGACTAACCCTCTAGTGCTGGAAGAACACCCCCCACAAATACTTTTTCCTACAGTTAAACTTCCAAAATCTGAAGCATTTCCAGTAGTGGCTATTGTTATATATCCTATAACTGTAAGACTATAGACTGTTGTTGAGCCACCTGCATGAATACCTCTCGTAGAGGAGGCACAAGATGTTAAATTTTCATATGCGTCCGCTAAAACTCCAAAACTTGAGGCATTACCGGTAGTTGCTAGAGCAATATATTCAATTACATCTGTACGAGCACTTATTCTACCCCCAAAGAAAATACCCCTAGAACCTACATGTATACATTGCCAAGTACCACTAACATTTCTCCAAACAGATTTACATAATTGCCATGACCCATTATTAGCATAAATATCTGACATTTGGGTCCAAGTACCAGATATGTTTTTATATATAGTCATATATCACTCTTTTAAACTATGAAGTGTAGATTTATTAAATAATATCATATTTCTGCTTTCAGCATATTGTTTAGAACAACCAGCAAATTTAGTCGCCATTCTATCTAACCATTCTATCGTTAGAGAGTGTGGCAAATCTTTGCTCTGTTTAAGTAAAACAATCTCTGATTCTAAGTATTTAGATACTTCAACTTGCGCCTGTGTACCATTAATCCCAATTTGATGAAAGTATATTTGATTACCCTCATCAATCATACCACCATGAGCTCGTGCTGCACATAAACCTTGTGTGAAAGCAGTTTGAATGTGATATCTTTCTTCATCTTTCTCGAAATCTTCTTCAGACATTTCATCTATATTTAAT
>Ga0268283_1000320_pt1 | contig 37278 bp, 43 predicted proteins | sample saktaG_13_FD_190140 | JGI IMG/M metagenome (GOLD analysis project Ga0268283, IMG submission 190140) | Saline water microbial communities from Sakinaw Lake, British Columbia, Canada - sak_2013_06_06_36m | ecosystem: Environmental > Aquatic > Non-marine Saline and Alkaline > Saline ...
GGTGGCTATAGAGAGAGGGAAACGCCTGGCTCCATTCCGAACCCAGAAGCTAAGCCTCCCATCGCTGATAATACTGCATCTTTCAGGTGTGGAAACGTAGGTCGCCGCCTAGTTCATCGGATTTATTACTTCTAATTAATCTAATCTTACTTTTTAATCAATTAACACTTTTACTTTTAACTGCTATTTCGATCATTATACTTGTTTGGCTTAGTTGTTTCTTGTAGCAAATTAACTATACGTTTACGTGTCTATCTAGAAGCTTTCATATACTTACGAATATTGCTAAAATATATATGTAATATTTAGATTTTAATTTAATATTAATATTAGTAATTATAACATTTTTTGAAGTATTAAATATTTGAAAAAGTTATAGAATAAAAAACACTAATCAGGAGTATATATATGAATCGACGAGACTTACTTAAATATGGTGCAATAGGTGTAGCCGCAACTACAATAAATGCGTATGCAAAATCTTTAGAGTCCAAACCAGCGGATATGAAAACTTTAAAACCAAAGGTGGGTGTCGGTTCAGATGCTCCTATCCCAGCAGCAAAAGGTCCGCGAGTGGTTGTAGTAGGTGGTGGATGGTCAGGTCTGTCCGTTGCTAAATATACTAAAAAGTTTGCTCCAAATACTGATGTTATTTTAGTTGAACGTAGATCAGAATTTATTTCTTGCCCTATGAGTAATCTTTATGTCGTAGGTGAACTTGATTTAGAGTTTCTTACTCATGATTACTTGCAAGCTGCCCGTGAAAACAAATATACTTTCTTTAATGCAACTGCCGTAGGTATAGATAAGACAAAGAAAATTCTCAAAACAAGTAATGGTGATATTAAGTATGATTACTTGGTGCTTTCTCCAGGTATAGATTATGATTATAGTCCTTGGAATGTAGATATTTCTACTGAGCAAAGATTGCGTACTGAATATCCAGCGGCATTTATTCCAGGCAGTGAGCATATCACTTTAAAAAATAAAGTTCAAAACTTTAAAGGTGGAAATTTTATACTAACTGTACCTGGAGGTAATTACAGATGTCTTCCTGCCCCTTATGAAAGAGCTTGTCTCATCGCTGATTACTTTAAGAAAAATAAAATTCCAGGAAAAGTTCTCTTGCTGGATGAAAATGCAGAGATTACTATCAAAAAAGAGGGCTTCCAATCAGCATTTGATGAATTATATAAAGATTATTTAGTCTATGTTCCAGCTGCAAAAATCATGAAAATCGATTTAGATAAAAAAGTAGTTATTGCCAGTGAAATGGAAGATGAATATAAATTTGAAGATGCTGCATTTTATCCGCATGTTCGTGGTGGTAAACTGATTGAAGTATGTGGTGTAGCAAAAGATACTGCATTTAACAAAATGGAGGGCAACATCGATCCATTTACCTATGAAGTACTCGGTGCAGAAAATAAAAATATTTTTGTTTCAGGTGATGCACGTCCTATGGGTTATTCAAAATCGGGTAATACTTCAAATACTGAAGGACACTATTTAGGTCAGCTGATAGCACAGAGAATTGCGGATGGTAAAGATATAGCTTGGAAGTCCCCACGTACAGTGTGTTATTCATCAGTTACTACAAAACCAGATCGTGCAATTTCAATTCGAGCTGAATATAGATTTGAAGGGAAAACACTTGCAGGTTTTACCAATGTTGAACTCTCTGAAAAATGGGAAGGTGATGAAGGTGTAAGTAACGGTAAGGCCCTTAAAGTGTGGGCGACAGGTCTGTATCAAGATATGTTCAATGCGTGATTTATTTTTATAACCAATCAGGCCCCCACTAAAATCTCTTAAGAAAGATGAGTGGGGTGGTTATTGTAAGTTTTAATCTTCCTTTTCCCCCTCCGAGATACTCGTAATTAAACTATTATTGTTAAATGCAATCTTTAGCTCACTTATATTTACATTAAAAATAAATCATACTAAATAGATAATAAGGTATTTAAATACTCTATGATATATATTTTAAAAAATCGATTATAAGGAGTTGTTATGGCTACCGAGAAAGTTGATAAAATTGTTTCCCAAGAGTATCAGCTTGGATTTAGTGTCGATGTTGAAGCCGATACACTTCCGCCGGGATTAAATGATGGTGTCATTGCCGTGATTTCTGCAAAAAAGAATGAGCCGCGTTGGATGTATGATTTAAGAGTAAAAGCTTTGCATAAATGGGAAGAGATGAAAGAGCCTCATTGGGCGCATGTCCATTATCCTCCTATTGATTATCAAGGAATTTCTTATTTTTCTGCTCCAAAAAAAGCACCTAATTCCCTTGATGACGTGGATGAAAGTATCTTAGATGCTTATGCAAAACTGGGTATTCCTCTAGAAGAGCAAAAGATGCTTCAGGGAATTGCCATAGATGCTGTTTTTGATTCTGTTTCTGTAAAAACTACATACTCTGAGACACTCAAAGAAAAAGGAATCATTTTTTGCTCCATATCAGATGCAATTCGGGATTATCCTCAAATGATTCAAGAGTATCTCTTTAGCGTTGTTCCATCAACTGATAATTATTTTGCCGCGTTAAATGCTGCTGTATTTACAGACGGTACTTTTGTATATATACCAAAAGGTGTGCGATGTCCTATGGAACTCTCTACCTATTTTCGTATCAATGCAAAAAACACCGGTCAGTTTGAGCGAACGCTTATCATTGCTGATGAGGGAAGTTATGTCTCTTATAATGAAGGATGTTCAGCACCCCAGCGTGATGAAAATCAGCTCCACGCCGCTGTAGTGGAGCTGATCATAAAAAAAGATGCCGAAATTAAATATTCTACTATTCAAAATTGGTATCCCGGCGATGAAAACGGCAAAGGCGGTATTTACAACTTCGTAACTAAAAGAGCGCTTTGCGATGGAGAGAATTCAAAAGTCTCATGGACGCAAGTGGAAACTGGCTCTGCTATTACATGGAAATATCCAAGCTGTATCTTAAAAGGCGATAATTCTGTTGGAGAATTTTATTCCGTCGCAATTGCATCTAAGTGCCAGCAAGCAGATACGGGTACAAAAATGATTCATATCGGTAAAAATACCCGTTCAACCATCGTTTCAAAAGGTATCTCTGCTATGAGGGGTGAAAACAGTTATCGAGGACTGGTCAAAATTTTACCAAAAGCGGAGAAAGCGCGTAATTTCAGCCAATGTGACTCGCTCTTAATCGGTCCAAATTGTGGAGCGCATACTTTTCCGTATCTGGAATCTCGTAACCCTTCAGCACAAATAGAACATGAAGCAACTACTTCAAAGATCAGTGATGAACAACTCTTTTATCTGCGTCAGCGAGGTATCAGTGAAGAAAATGCTGTGTCTATGATTGTTCATGGATTTTGTAAAGAGGTATTTGCACAGCTCCCAATGGAGTTTGCAGTTGAAGCAAAAGAACTTTTAAATTTAACTCTCGAAGGAAGTGTAGGATGATGCAGATTAAAAACATACATGCAAAGATTGGCGATAACGATATTTTAAAAGGGGTAAATCTTACTCTTGAAGCGGGAAAAGTTCATGTCATTATGGGACCAAACGGCGCAGGAAAATCTACTCTTACTAAAGCAATAGTCGGTCATTATGATGTCAAAGTAACGGATGGAGAAATCATTTACAAAGGTAAAGATATTTTACAATTACCGCCTGAAGAAAGAGCGTTAGAGGGTATTTTTCTCAGTTTTCAAAATCCGGTTGAAGTGCCTGGTGTCAACAATGCATATTTTTTGCGCACTGCACTCAACGCCAAAGAAAAGTATCATGAGCAAAAAGAAACAAATGCCGCTGAATTTTTAAAACTTATGAGAACGCATGCACAGCAATTAGGTATGAATACAGATATGATCGCACGTGGTCTTAATGATGGTTTCTCAGGTGGTGAGAAAAAACGCAATGAAATTTTACAGATGGAGATATTGCAACCCGATGTCATTATACTCGATGAGATTGATTCTGGGTTGGATATAGACGCGCTTAAAGCAGTTTCAGAGGGTATAAACAGGATGAAAGATGATAAGAGAACATTTTTAATCATCACACACTATAGACGGATCTTAGATTATATCCATCCTGATTATATCCATGTGTTGCAAGATGGGCAAATAATCAAAACAGGTGGACCTGAGCTTGTAGATGTCCTAGAATCTCAAGGATATCAGGCAGTGCAAAAGGATACATAATGGAATCTTTAACTTTAGAAATGGCACATATTGGGCATCCTTTATATGAAAGAGTAAAGGCGCTTGGGATTCCGGGAAACAAAACGGAACATTATCGTAATTTTGCTATTAAATTGATACTTTCACAAGAATATAATGTCAAAATACCTAGTCTAAGCACACCGATTCAAGGTACTAAACTTCTTATTGAAAATGGTATTGTTAAAGAATATCCTAGCGGTGTTATGCTGAGCTTTATTGATGATTTTAGGGCAGATAGTACGCATTATGATGCTTTGTACTTTATGTCTCATATTCTTTGTAAAAACGTTATAAATATACAAACGACAAACGATATAACATTTGAAATAGAGCATCATTTCACTGAAAAAAGTACATTGTTACCTTATCGTATTGCAATACAAACAAAAGAAAATATACAGGTAAAAGTTTTTGAAAGTTTCCAAACAAAAGGAAGTCAAGAGAGTTTATTGCTTTATGGTATAGATGCGTACATTGCGAGAGATAGTACACTTAGTTGGATTCGCAACCAAAACAGATACTTAGATGAAGCAACTATAGTTGGTTCACATCGCTACCACGGGGCAGGGCAAAGCACATTGAATCTTCATACTTTTGACTTTGGAAGCGGGAATGTTTTACATCTTTATAAAATAGACTTAGATGAGTATGCCACAACAAATGCATCTCATCTCCTTTTAGCTACAAAAGAAGCAAGGAGTGGGAATGTTGTCTATATAAACCATAACCAGCCACATTCTATAAGTGTTCAGGAATCTCGCACAATCCTAAAAGATGGGGCGACCGGTATTTTTGATGGTAAGATTCTTGTTGGTCATGACGCAAAATATTCAAAGGCAAAACAAAATTCTAAAGCAATATTACTGAGCCAACGTGCTCACATGTATACCAAGCCTCAGTTGGAAATTTATACAGATGAGCTAGAAGCCTCTCATGGATCAACCATTGGCGAACTGGATGAAAAATCACTTTTTTACATGCGCTCACGCGGGATTGAGCTTCAAGAAGCGAGAAAAATGCTAGTATTAGCTTTTGCCAGTATCTTAATTGATGCTCTTGAAAATGCCAAATATGAAGAAAAAATCCGTATGGATTTTGAATTAGCGATGGAGGATTAATTATGACTATGCAAGAACAAGTTGAACTGTTTAAAAATGATTTGAATCTTTTTTTGGATAAAGATTCTAAGATGGAATATATTCTTGATTATGGCAAAGAAGCTGATGAACTCGAGAGTAAATATAAAATTGATGATAACATCATCAAAGGCTGTTCTTCTCTTGCTTGGGTTCATAAAGCATATAAAGATTCCAAGGTACTTCTAGAAGCGGAGGGTGATTCTATCATAGCCAAGGGGATGTTAGTGATGTTACTCAAGATTTTTAACAACCGTACTCCTGATGAGATTCTTTCCTTTGATCCAAAAAGATTATTAGATATGGGTGTTATGGAATTACTTAGTCCTGTGCGACAGCAAGGTTTAGAAGCCTTCTTAAATGTTATCTATACTTATGCAAAGCAATGCAAGGATGGAGAAAATGAAGTTTGAGGCATTAAAAGAAAAAATCATAGAAAAAATAAAAGATATCTATGATCCGGAAATTCCTATGAATTTATATGATTTAGGGCTTATCTATGCCATTGACTGTGCAAGATCAACTGGTGGAACAACATGTGTAGTGACTATGACACTTACTTCGGCAGGATGTCCCGTAAGTGAACTTCTTGTCAATCAAGTTCGAAGTGTAGGCTCTCTTATTGAAGATGAGCCAAACCTTGAGATTCAAGTGAATCTAGTTTTTGACCCACCTTGGTCAAGAGATAAAATGAGCGATGAAGCTAAATTATCGATGGGAATGTTATAAGTAAAATAGCCTTCTCTTCTAAACTTTATCAGTATACTCTTTGAGGGAGGATAAAAGATAATCAATACTCTCAATATTTTGTGAATAATGAACACTTATACGAAGCCAGCCTGGACGAGACTGTAAGTCACTGTTATCATTCATACCCAAAAGGTCATGACCGTATGGGCCCGCGCATGAACATCCCGCACGTGTTTGTAAAGCATACTTCTCAGAAAGATTCTCACAAATTTCATAAGGGTCAACTCCTTGTATATTTAAAGAGATATTGCCTATATTCGGAACATTGAAATTACCATAGATTTTACAATGTTCGATTTTTCTTAAACCTTCAAGAAGGTGATCTAGCAAATATTTTTTTCGTTCTTTTATCCATGAAAGTCCGACTTCATTGCGTAACTGATAAGCAAGTGCCGCGCGGACAAGTTGCAATACTCCCGGTGTTCCAGCATCTTCACGTACCTCTTTTTCGTCTATAAAATTATGGCTGCCTCTATCAACATACTCTACCGTTCCCCCGCCTGCAAATGTAGGTGCTAGAGTATTGTCTATAAGCTCTTTTTTTACAACAAGTATACCGCATGAACCCGGACCTCCGAGAAGTTTATGAGGCGAAAGAAACATCGCATCATACAGTGAGCAAGGAATATTCATATATGCTGATGAAGCCGCGGCATCAAAACAGACAATCGCGTTATATTTGCGAAGCAGCTTGGATATCTTTTCATAAGGAGTAATGATTCCCGTAACATTTGATGCTATACAAAAAGTACCGATTATTTGCGTATGTGTAGAGTTACGAAGAATCGATTCAAGATGTTTGAGATCGATAGTTCCTTTATCTGTAATCTTCACACGGATACAATCACAAAGGGCTTCTCTGTAACTGATCTCATTTGAATGGTGTTCATAAGGTCCCGTGATGACAAGAGGACGAGATATGCTATCTTCTAGCAATTTAAAGCGTTTGCGCGTAGCTGGAGGGATGTAAATCCCTAGAATCTCTTGCAAACGCTTTATCGCAGATGTAGCTCCGTATCCACAGGGCAAAATTGCAAACTCATCATTGATCTCAAGAGATTTTTTAAGCTGTGCGCGTGCCTCATTATAGTAAAAATCGGTCTGTGCTGCCATAGTAGCTTCTTTGGAATGGGTATTGGCATAGGTCAGCAATACCTCATGGAGCCTCGATTCTATTGTGCTAAATCCGAGTCCAGAAGCCGTGTAGTCAAAATAATAGTTCTTATGCAGACCAATAGTGTTCTCCACGATCTCCTCTAAAACTTTTTTTCTTTTTTCAAGAATAGGGCGGAAAATATCTTTATTCATCGTACATTTCTTTTGTCTACAAAATCATAAAATGAAGAGTATCCACTCTCTTTATATTCGTTTATAAGGTTTTCGATAACCTCTAAGGTTTCCTCAGATGCAAATTTTATGCCCGTATTTTTAGCAAAACTACTTTTATCTCCCTGAAGATAGCCTCCTAATATCAGCTCAAAACCAGAGACTGTTACATCATCCTTTTTTACTTTACATCCTACTAGTCCGATATCCACGATATGCGAATGAGCACATGAGTTTGGGCAACCGTTAAGACTAAAAGAGATATTCTCTTCAAAGTCGGGAAACTTTCTCTCAAGATGTTTGATAAGTGAGTCTGTGAGATCTTTAGTCTCAGATACGGCAAACTTACAAAATTTCATTCCAGTACATGAGAGGGTTCTGGCTTTAAAGGGTGAAGGGTTAATCTCTATATCTATCTCTTTGAGTGCATTTGCAATAGCAATCACATTTTGCGTTGGCGCATCGATGATAACAAAATTTTGTGTCGTCGTTGTTTTGATCTTTGTCGCACCGTATTCTTTGAGTATTTTATAGATATCTTCGAGACCCTTTGAGCCTACGCTCCCGCCGTTAATGGCACAGCCAATATAGCTTTTATCTGTTTCTAGACTTTTATGTATTCCAAAATGTTCTCTAAATCTGTAATGTGTATACTCCTGAGAAACTCTTGGTAAAAGGGTAAAATCTAGTTTTACATGTAAAGCTTCAAGGAAGTTTTCCACACCAAACTCTTCTACAATATGCCCTACTCTTGCCTTATGACGATTGTCTCTATTTCCGCTTTCGTTGTAAATTTCACTTACCGCTTTGACGACATGGATAATTTGTTCTTTGGTAACATAACCGATATGTGTCGCTATTCGTTTATTTGACGCAAGTCCTCCGCCTACATGGACATCAAAGAGCACTTCATTGTCCTTGTTTTTAGTAGCACTGAAGCTCAGGTCTTGAATCTCATGTGAAATACAGTGTTTATGACATCCGCTTATGCCCACTTTGTATTTTCTAGGAAGATTTGAAAGTTCTCTGTTTCCATCAAAATAAGCATCTACTTCTTTTACAATCTCTCTTACATCGGCAATCTGTTGGTGGTCAATGCCGTTTACGGGGCAGGTGACTATATTTCTAGGAACATCACCAGCGGCAAAGACAGTGCTGAGTCCAACAGAACTTAAGCGTGTAAAAATGGTAGGAAGATCCACAACCCTGATAAAATGCAACTGCACGTTTTGTCTTGTTGTAAAGTCTGCACTTCCTCTGGCATACTCTGCTGATATTTCAGAGAGTACTTTTAATTGCTCTAAATTGAGCTGTGCGTTAGGAAGTTTTATTCTTAACATAAAATACAAAGTTGCGTCATCTTCTGCTTGAAGATTTTTATTTTGCGTGTAAAGTCCATACCACTTAAATCTGTCAATATCTTCAGGATCTACTGCTTCGCCGGTTTGTGCATAACGGTGTATATCTTTTAAAACGTCAAGCCCGTCTTTTTCTTGTTTGATTCTTTCGACTCTTTGCGCTTTTGTTTCTTTTTTCATCTTTTTTTCCATAACTGTTTATTTATTATTGTCCCATTCGGGATAATATTTTGCTATCAATGCTTTGAGTTCAAGCTCAAAAGCGGTGTGTTTTGGTGTATGCGTGCTTGGAGCATCATCAGACTTTTTGACTATCATCCCCGCACCGACAGTGTTGTTTGTAACTCTGTCTATGATGATAAAACTTCCCATCGCTTTGTTAAGATTGTACGGGTCATAAGCGATTTTAGTTTCTAAATCCAACTTGGCATAAGCGATTTCATTCAGATGAAGAGAGCTTATCTCTTGTTTTTGGAGTGTATTGACATCTGTTTTATAGTAAAACTTATCAATACTTCCGACATTAAGAGAAGAACCTCTTTTTATTAAATAACGTTTTGCATGAGTGAGGGGTGTTTCATCCATCCAAACGATATTGACATCAAAACTATCCTCACTTTGCGGGATATCATCGTTCTTGACAATGATGTCGCCACGGCTAATATCTATCTCATCTTCAAGAGTGAGCGTTACTGCTTGCTGGGCATAAGCATATGAAAGCTCGCCATCATAAGTAACTATCGCTTTAACTCTTGAACTTTTGCCTGAGGGTAAAACAGTGATAGCATCTCCAATTTTTACCATTCCTGAGGCGATCGTGCCACAAAAACCTCTAAAATCAAGGTTCGCTCTATTGACATACTGTACGGGAAATCTGAAATGTTGCAGATCTCTGTCATTTTGTATCTCTATATTTTCAAGTAAGAAAAGGAGAGTTTCCCCATCATACCAAGGTGTTTTTTCACTTTTTTTGACAACATTGTCTCCGCTCAAAGCACTCAGAGGAAGAAGTCTAATTTGTGAATTTAAACCAAGTTCTTGTGCAAAATCAAGATACTCTTGCACGATCTTGTCATATACTTCTTCGCTAAATGCAACAAGATCCATCTTGTTTATAGCCACAATAATATGTTTGATACCAAGAAGTTTGGCGATAAATGAGTGCCTTTTTGTTTGTGTTTGAACACCATATCTTGCGTCTATCAAGATGATCGCTAAATCTGCCGTACTTGCACCCGTTGCCATATTTCTTGTGTACTGTTCGTGACCGGGAGTATCGGCGATGATAAACTTTCTTTTGTCTGTCGTAAAATATCTGTATGCGACATCAATAGTGATCCCTTGCTCTCGTTCACTTTGCAAACCATCCACTAATAATGAAAGATCAAATTCGTTTTCAGCCGCAGCACTTTTTTTACTCTCTTTTTTTATCGCTGCAAGCTGATCTTCAAAAATCATTTTTGAGTCATACAGAAGTCTTCCAATAAGCGTACTTTTGCCATCATCGACACTCCCACATGTAATAAAACGTAAAAGCTGTTTGCTCTCATGCTCTTTTAAATAGCTCTGTATGTCAGTCGCGATTTTTGTTTCTAATGTTGTCATTTTAAAAATATCCTTCTATTTTTTTCTTTTCCATCGATCCTGAAGAATCGTTATCTATCATGCGTCCCTGTCTTTCACTTGTCTTGGTTAAGAGCATTTCTTGAATGATCTCTGGAAGTGTTTGAGCCGATGACTCTACCGCGCCTGTAAGCGGGTAACAGCCTAAAGTCCGAAATCTCACCATTTCCTCTTTCACCTCTTCCCCTTCATATATAGGCATTCTCTCATCATCCACCATGATCTTCACGCCATCTCTCTCGACAATAGGACGTTTGCCGGCAAAATAAAGCGGAACGATAGGGATCTCTTCTAAATAAATATACTGCCAGATATCGAGTTCCGTCCAATTTGAGAGAGGAAAAACTCTGATCGATTCACCTTTGTGGACTCTTGCATTGTAAGTGTTCCAAAGTTCAGGTCTTTGATTTTTTGGATCCCATCTATGGTTTTTATCTCTAAAAGAGTAGATGCGCTCTTTTGCACGGCTTTTCTCTTCATCACGTCTAGCACCACCAAAAACAGCATCAAATCCATATTTGTTCAATGCTTGTTTGAGCCCTTGTGTCTTCATGATGTCGGTATGAATCGCTGAACCATGGACAAAAGGATTGATATCCTGTTCTATTCCATCAGGGTTAGTATGTACTAGAAGTTCAAACCCTTCTTCCTTAGCTCTTTTGTCACGAAACTCAATCATCTCCTTAAACTTCCATCTTGTATCTACATGTAAAAGCGGAAAAGGAAGTTTTGCCGGAAAAAATGCTTTTAAGGCAAGATGCAACATAACAGCGGAATCTTTACCCACTGAGTACATCATCACAGGATTTTCAAACTCCGCAAGCACTTCTCTTAAGATGTGTATTGATTCTGCTTCAAGCTGTTTTAAATGTGTTAATTGTTTTGTATCTATCATTTTTTTACCTTTATTTAAAGTGCAGACCGCACTCTTTGTGTTCGGGATTTTCCCACCACCATCTTCCGCTTCGGATATCATCACCCGCTTTTACAGCTCTTGTACATGGGGCACATCCAATACTCGGATAGCCTTGATCATGAAGCTCGTTGTAGGGGACATCATGTTCTCTTATATATGCCCAGACATCTTCATGAGTCCATAAGACAAGAGGGTTAAGCTTGATAATATCATTACCCTCATCCCACTCTAAAAGCTGCATCTCTGTGCGTGTGACACTTTGTTCAGCGCGTAATCCGGTAATCCAAACACGCATCCCCTTGAGTGCTTTTTTTAGAGGAACTATTTTTCTGACAAAACAGCAATCTTTTCTATTTTCTACCGATTCATAAAAACCATTTAGCCCTTGTCTCTTATAAAGCTGTTCTAACTCTTCATAAGTGGGTTGATAACTCTCTACCGTAATCTCATATCTTGTATTTGTTTTTTTCATGACATCATATGTTTGGGGCGGAAGCACATAGGTATCGAGTGTAAATATTTTTGCATCTTTGTCAATCTTGGTTATCATATCTGTGAGAAGTTGATCTTCTGCTCCAAAACTCGATGAAAAGGTAATTTTCCCCTTATATTTTTCTAAAAAATATTCCAATATCTCTTGCGTTTTTTTGTGCTCAAACTTTTTATTTAAATGTTTTATTATCTCTGTCATTTTTATCTCCTAAATCTGATAATCATCACTTGTAGGTTTATGCCTACCTAAGTTAATCTTGTTCCATGCTCTTTCATGAAAATAGTAAAGAGTCATTTTTGTAAACAGTTCAACCGAACCGATGGATGTTGCCATTACCAAACTACCGGTAATGAGGTAGGATATAACAACGGTATCTATCGTTCCTATAACCCTCCAAGATATTGTCTTAACAACAGACCTATATGCTTTTTCTTGCATTTTATTTTTTCCTTCTCTTTACATGTATCATGAGATATCGTCATAGAGTCCTGCACTTAAGTATCTCTCTCCCGTATCACAAAGAATCGTGACAATGGTCTTGCCTTTGTTTTCTTTTCTATTTGCTACAAGAGAAGATACAAATACATTAGCTCCCGCAGAGATACCCACTAAAAGTCCCTCATCTTTTGCCAACTCTTTTGCTGTTTTAATGGCGTCTTCGTTGCTAATCTGGATGATCTCATCGTAAATGTTTTGGTTTAAAACATCAGGGATAAATCCTGCTCCGATACCTTGGATCTTATGTGGACCCGGTTTACCGCCGGAAAGTACATGAGAGTTTTCAGGTTCGATAGCGATAATTTTAATATCAGGGTTATGCTCTTTTAAAATCTTGCCAACACCCGTTATCGTCCCGCCTGTTCCAATACTGGCAATAAAAATATCTACTTTGCCATCCGTATCTCGTAAAATCTCCAGAGCCGTTGTTCTCTCGTGGATCTCAGGATTTGCTTTGTTTGCAAACTGCTGAGGGATAAAACTGTTCTTATACTCTTTTGCCAGTTCTACAGCCTTATCAACCGCACCTTTCATTCCAAGACTCGGCTCTGTCAATACAAGCTCGGCGCCAAACGCTTTTAAAAGCTGTCTACGTTCTAAACTCATAGAACTTGGCATTGCCAAAATAAGCTTCATTTTAAGTGCCGCACAAACGCTTGCGAGTGCAATACCCGTATTCCCACTCGTTGGCTCAATAATGATAGAATCCTTGTTTATCAATCCCTCATTAAGCGCATTTTGGATCATATTGAATCCAATTCTGTCCTTAACTGAGTGAGTAGGATTCATAAACTCACACTTCCCTAAAACCAGCGCATTCGCGCTTGCAACTGTTAGTTTGACCAGAGGCGTATTACCTATTAATTCTGTTATATTTTCTGCGAAATTCATTGTGTTCTCCTTTTATTTTTATAAAGAAACGATTTCAATATTGTGGCGGCGCAATAATTGAAATAACTTGCATCCCACACAAATACTCTTCGTTGCTTCAACAACTTTCCAAAGCACAAGGGCTAAAATAAGAGTTACTGAAACGATATGCTCTTGCCAAAATTCCGATGCCAAGATAAAGATAAGAACGCTCAAGGCAAGATTGTCAGCAAAAGTTTTTGCTTCTGCTTCGATATCTTTTCTTTTAAGTCTCAAGACTTTTACACACAGACGGCTGAGGGCGTAAAAAGGGCTCAGTACCGGAGAGACATAAAGTCTTACAAAAAAATCGTATGTAAGTAAAAACAACATTGTGTAATATCCAGAGTATAAATATCCGCACAGGACAAATGCTACTAATATAGCATCAACTTTAGTTTGATTTTCATCGACTTGTTTCATGATCACTCCTTTATTATTTGATAACGTATTTATATATGAATGTTCATTCATTGTCAATCAGACTAAAATAAATTTATTTTCTTGAAATATACAAAGTGTTTAAAATCCTTTGTATAAGGGGTTTAATGAAGGGTATAAAAATAATAATTTATACCTTAGTATTATAGTAAGGATACTAATGTATAAATGAAATAAATTTGAATAAATTTCATTATATAAATAAATATAATGTATAAAATATGAAATAGTAATACTAAAATAAAAAGTAGAAGTTTATAAATTCAAGGATTCACATCTGATTTGATGAAGTTGCTGTGGAGAAGAATTTTGGAGAGATTGTAATGTAATGTCATTTTATGCATAAAATTTACAAAGGTATTTTGTTGTGATAAATATTTTAGGCTATCCCTAAAAACCACCTATATTTTATTAAAAGCCTCAATACGATAAATTAAAGATACAAATGTCATAAAGGGTGAAGATAGGATAATGTGTAGTATTGTCACAAAGTAAGATTCACTTTGTGACGATTACATTTTCTACTTCGTTTTTACTTCAAAGTAGCTCTTTAAACCCTACTTCGTAGCAAACTTATAATCTAACATCAACCAAGCGACTGTTTTGTCATTACCTGTATCGCCCTTAGAATATGCTGCATATTTTACAAGTCCTGTAAGATTGTTTACACCAGGAATTTTGTTGCCATAAGAAACATCAAACTCTGAACCCAAATCCTTATTTGTGCCAGTTTGTGCATCAAATTTATGATAAACCGCTAACACTTTACCCAAAGACTTATCAGCATAACCAAGACGTGCATTTACATCAGTCAAACCATTATTATTTGTGCTTGTTAAAAATACGTCAGCCCAACCGTTAAATGCGTGTAATGTAGCAAGCGGTGTATTAAAACCTTTTGTAGCACTTCCTTCAGCTTTACCTAGAGATTCATAATTTAGACCTGCTAAGAAGCCAGAAATGTTTGCACCAAGATCAAGATTATAGTAAGAAGCATCTGCTTTTACATTCTTTACTAGATATTCTAGTGAAGGATCTTTTTGTTGTGCATACTCAGCGCGATAATCAAGTTTTGCAACACCTGCATTTATGTTACCTGTTAATGCCGCACCGTAAGTATCACTGATTGAAGCTAGCATATAATCATAGGCAGTTACAGTTAACATATCATTGACTTTGTATGCAGCATGTAATAAAACAGACTTAGTATTTGTAGCAGATTGCGCTTCACCTACACCAATAAATCCACCAACATAAGCACCTAAAAGAGAAAGATTTTCAACAGTGTTGTCAACTACAGCAACAGCATCATATGTTTGTTTCATTTGGCGCCAGTCTACAGTACCAATAAAACGTTGGTTATCAAGATTAACATCTTGGCGACCAGCACGGATCAAGGTTTTACCGATTTTGTAGTCGATGTATGCTTGAGTCATACGAGCTTGTTGAGGATCTTTGATGAGATCATATTGAGGGTGAAAGTTAAGCCCACTTGTAGCACCACCATTGTAGTTATTATCGCCAAAATTATTGACACTTGAGCCTTCTAAATAAGCAGAAAGCCCATCAACTTGAAAAAGATCTGCACCTACACCTAAAGTTGTACGCGCTGTAAAGGCATTAGCAGCATCTTTACCATTATCTTTAATATCTGCATACTCATAACGAGGACGGATTTCACCGCTGAATTTTACATTGTTTAGGACATTGATCCCATCATCCGCACTCACACTTACACTCATTCCCCCAAGAATCAATGGCATTGCAGCCATAGAAAGTAACAATCTTTTCATTTCATTCCTTTGTGTTAAATTAACATATCACAGAAAATTATAACACTGATAATCTATAATAAATTTGATTTAAATCAAGAAACTCTTAGGTTAATTTGATATTATTATAGTAATGATGAATATATTGGATTGTATTAAAGTATTAGATTTTTTTATAATTTTGGATGATGATGCGCGGGCGAGGTTGTGTGATATATCTGTAGTGCATCAATATTCAAAGGGTTGTGTGTTGTATTATGAAGAGGATGTAAACAATAAAATATTTTTTTTAGTTGAAGGGTTACTAAAAACATATAAGGTTGACCGATGCGATAATGAGATATTTTTAAGTTATATTTATAAAAATAGATTGATATCTGAAATATCCTCTTTAAGCGGTAATAAAATTTATTGTTATGCCAATACTGAATTCGTTGAAGACAGCGTAGTTTTAGAAATAGATTATACGCTATTTAAAGAACACTTTATACAAACTGGCCTTCTTACAGATAAATTTATTGAAGAAATATTAAATCAAACACGTGAATTGCATTGTATTATAAATAGAGAGCTTATTTTTGATGCAACTTCAAGAGTGACCTATATGTTGTATAACGATTTGGTGACATTTAATAAATTCAAGCGACATGAAGTATCTTCCATGCTAAATATACAACCTGAAACTCTTTCTAGAATACTTAATAAATTAAAACGGCAAAATATTATTGAGTTTGAAAAAACAGATATCATGATAATTAATAAAGTTGAATTGCAAGATATTTTTACCGGAAATAATAAATTGAAGAACGTAGAATGAAAATTACTACAAAGATAAAAATATATGGTGCTATTCTTATTTCATTGATGCTTAGTCTCATCATAAGTAGTATCTATTTAAATGAAAAAAATGTTAAAGATGCACTTTTGATAAATATAGCCGGGAAAGAAAGGATGCTAACCCAAAAAATTTCAAAAGATATATTTTATATTTACAATCTTCAAGAAACAGACTATGCAGAGTTAGATAGTTCGGCTGAGGAGTTTATGAAGAATTTAGAACATATCAAGCGAAATCCTGAGTTAAAAAAAACTTTCAATGATCCAAAATCAGAGATGGCTGCACAGATCTATCAAGTTGATGTTTTATGGAAAGATTTTTATCTTAAGATACAAAAATTTAAAGAAATAAAAAAAACAAATCAGCATGACGCAGAGCTCAAAAGTCTTGTAAATGGTGTATATAAAGACAATACAAGGCTTCTTAATCAAGTAGATGGACTTGTAACCATGCTTGCACACTTTAGTGAGAACAAGATAAATGATATAAAAAAATTACAATATTTATTTGGATTTTTACTTATTGTTTTAATGATATATTTTGTATTTAAATTAAAAAGTATAGAGGGGAATGCTTTAGCGTTTTTAGAATACACCAAAAGTTTGTCGATTTCTTCAAATAATCTAGAAATTAAGCCTTTAGACAATAAAGTGGAGACAGAAATTATTGAAATGGGTAGTATTGTCAACTCTTTTATCAACAAAATAAATAGTGCAATTGATTATTCAAATGAAGCAGCGGCACAATCAAAAAATGCATCCATCAAGCTCGAAGAGATTACAGAAGAACTAGACTCTATATTAGTGGAATTGGCAGATAGTTCGACTGTGACAAAACACTTAAGCATGAGTGAAGATATAGCTATCCAATCAACCGAAGATCTCCTAAATTCTACAAAAAAATTAAAAATATTAAGAAATGAATTAAATAAACTGCTCATTGAGTGTACCCCAAAGTAAACATACCACTTAGATATTTGTAATATTCTTAACAAAAACTATATCTTTTGACTTAAGTCAATAAGTGTAATTTATAATAATGATAAACTTTAAACGTAAAATATAAATCTGAATATTAGGGGAGGGAATCATGTCATTCTCAAGAAGAGATTTTTTAAAAAGTTCTGCGGCCGCATCTGCAGCAGCTGCTATGGGTATGGTTGTGCCAACTGGACTGCAAGCAGCAGCTAAAGAGGCTGAATCGGGCTGGAGATGGGATAAGGCAGCTTGTCGTTTCTGTGGAACTGGTTGTGGTATTATGATGGCAACTAAGAATGGAAAGATAGTAGCTGTTAAAGGAGATCCCGCGGCTCCTGTAAATCGTGGACTGAACTGTATTAAGGGTTACTTTAATGCAAAAATAATGTATGGAGCTGACCGTTTAACTCAACCATTATTGAGAGTTAATGCGAAAGGTGAGTTTGATAAACATGGAAACTTTGCTCCTGTATCTTGGAAAAGAGCTTATGATGAGATGGAAAAACATATCCGCATAGCTTTAAAAGCAAGTGGTCCAGAAGGTGTAGCTGTATTTGCATCGGGACAACATACTATCATGGAAGGTTACGCTGCTCAAAAAATGATGAAAGCAGGTTTTCGTTCTAATGCGATTGATCCAAATGCTCGTCACTGTATGGCATCTGCGGTTGTTGGTTTTTATCAGACATTTGGTATAGATGAGCCAAGTGGATGTTATGATGATATCGAACTTACAGATACAGTTGTGTCTTGGGGATCGAATATGGCGGAGATGCACCCGATCCTTTGGTCTCGTGTAACTGATAGAAAACTTACACACCCAGATAGAGTAAAAATAGTTTCTATTCAAACTTATACACACAGAACATCAGACTTAGCAGATATTGAGATCATCTTTACTCCAAATACTGACCTTGCTCTTTGGAACTATGTTGCAAGAGAGATCGTATACAATCATCCAGAAGCTATAGATTGGGATTTTGTTAAAAAGCATATTATCTTTGCAACAGGTCCTGTAAATATTGGATACGGACTTAGACGTGCTGGGGAAAAATCTATAACTCCTGTACGCACTGATGGCAGTGCTGGTAAATACAGTGCTAAAGAGATGATAGCTATTAATAAAGAGATGAATAAGAAAGTTTCAATTACAGAAGGTCCTGCATTAGAACCATATGGTTATAAAGCTGGTGATACTATGCATAATACAGCTGGTACTCTTGATCACTGGGAAATCTCTTTTGATGAATATAAAAGATCACTTGCGCCATATACACTCGATTATGTAGCAAAAATTGCAAAAGGAAATCCTGATGAGAGCATAGATGCGTTTAAGAAAAAACTTCAAGCTCTAGCAAATCTTTATATAGAAAAAGATAGAAAAGTTGTATCTTTTTGGACAATGGGTATGAATCAACATACTCGTGGTAGCTGGGATAACACTCTTGCATACAATGTTCACTTTTTATTAAATAAACAAGCAAAACCAGGTTCAGGAGCATTTTCTCTTACTGGTCAGCCTTCTGCATGTGGTACAGCTCGCGAAGTTGGAGTATTTACACATAGACTTCCTGCAGACTTAATGGTTGCAAATCCAGCTCATAGAAAAATCGCAGAGAAAAAATGGATGATTCCAGAAGATACATTAAATGGTGTCGGTGTACAAGATATCATGAAAATCCATAGAGATATTGAAGATGGATTGATTAAATTTGCATGGGTAAATGTTTGTAATCCTTATCAAGATACTGCAAGTGCAACGCATTGGATTAAAGCAGCTCGTGAAATGGATAACTTTATCGTGACATCTGATGGTTATCCTGGGATATCTGCAAAAGTTTCAGATCTTATCCTTCCTGCTGCTATGATCTATGAAAAATGGGGCGCATACGGAAATGCTGAACGTCGTACTCAGCATTGGAGACAACAAGTACTTCCTGTTGGTGATGCTATGAGTGATACTTGGCAGTGGGTTGAACTTTCAAAAAGATTTACTGTTAAAGATTTATGGGGAGCTTACGCACCATCTGGCCCTAGAAAAACTGCTTTACCTGATGTTATTGCAAAAGCAAAAGCTATGGGTTATAGTGAAAATACAACTATGTATGAGATTCTTTTTGCGAATAAAATTGCAAAATCATACAAACTTGATCAAAAAGATCCTATCCAAAAAGGTTATGACAACTCAGAAGGATATGGAGATAAAAGAAATGTTGTTGGAACTGATGGAAAAGTATTTGGCGGATATGGATTCTTTATCCAAAAATATCTATTTGAAGAATATGCTTCATTTGGCCGTGGTCATGGACATGACTTGGCACCTTTTGATGTATATCATAAAGTTCGTGGACTTAAATGGCCTGTTGTGGATGGGAAAGAAACTCCATGGAGATTCAATGTTAAATATGATCCATATGCGGCTAAAGCAGCAAAAGGAACGAACAATGAATTTGCATTCTATGGAACGATCGCCAAAGAACTTCCACATGGTGACTTGAGTGGAATTAAAGATAAAACTAAAAAAGCTCTGACAAACAAAGCTAAAATATTTGCACGTCCATATATGGATCCTCCAGAAATGCCAGATGCTGAGTATGATACTTGGTTATGTACAGGCCGTGTACTTGAACACTGGCATTCAGGAACTATGACAATGCGTGTACCGGAATTATATCGTGCGGTTCCAGAGGCACTCTGTTATATGCATCCAAAAGATGCGAAAGATAAAGGTCTGACACAAGGCGGTTTATGCTGGATAGAATCTCGTCGCGGTAAAGTGAAAGCTCGCGTAGAAACTCGTGGTAGAAATAGACCTAGCCGTGGATTGGTATTTGTTCCTTGGTTTGATGAGCGTGTCTTTATCAATAAAGTTACGCTTGATCAAGCATGTCCAATGTCAAAACAAGTAGATCATAAAAAATGTGCCGTAAAAATTTATAAAGCGTAAAAAAGTAATAAGGGAAATCCTACAATGGAAAAAGAACAGGTTAGCGATAGAAGAAAATTTATCTTTGATATGGCTCGCGGTGTAGGAATTGCAGCGTTGGGCGGGTTTGTGTGGAGTGCATTTATAGATGAAGCAAAAGCATCTCAATTGCTCTTGCGTCCTCCCGGAGCTTTAAAAGAGAAAGATTTTCTTCGTACATGTATTAAGTGTGGACTTTGTGTTGAAGCTTGTCCTTATGATACCTTGGTGCTAGCTCGTCCTGGTGATCATAGACCTCTTGGAACTCCATTTTTTCTTCCAAGAGATGTCCCTTGCTACATGTGTCCTGATATTCCTTGTGTTCCTGTTTGCCCAAGTGGAGCATTAGATAAGAAGAGTGTATCTACAAATGGGCATTTAAATATTAAATCAGCTCAAATGGGGCTGGCTGTTGTTGATCAAGAGAGTTGTATCGCTTTTTGGGGTATTCAATGTGACGCATGTTACAGAGCTTGCCCGATTTTAGGAGAAGCGATTACAATCGAATACAGTAAAAATGAAAGAACTGGAAAACATGCTTTTATGGTACCAATCGTACATAGTGGAGCATGTACAGGTTGTGGTCTTTGCGAACATGCCTGTGTGACACAAAAAGCGTCTATTCATATATTACCTAGAGAAGTTGCTATGGGTAAAGCCGGAGATCACTATATCAAGGGTTGGGATAAAAAAGACGAGAAAAGATTAGAAAACGCGAAAGAGATTAAAACCACTACGGAAATAAGTAAGAAAAGTGCAGTTGACTCTTTAAATAGTGGGATGAAGGATTTATACTAATGGCAAAGCTATGGAAAAATTATAGATACCTGATTTTAAGACGAGTTGTACAAATTGGACTTTTAGTTCTTTATTTTGGTGGTAATGCGTGGGGATGGAAGATTTTAAGAGGCGATTTGAGTTCATCTAAAATGTTCAATATGATTCCTATGAGTGACCCTTATGCTGCATTACAAATGTTGGCTGCTGGAGCAGTCATATCGGCTGACCTGCTTTTGGGTGCAGCAATAGCAACATTATTTTATATGCTCATAGGTGGAAGAGCATTTTGTAGCTGGGTATGTCCAATAAATATGGTAACAGATGCTGCAAGTTATGCGAGAAGAGTTTTACAAATCGATAATATAAAAGGGACAAGACAACCAGCTTCGAGAAATATTCGATATTGGGTATTGATTTTGAGTTTAGTTGTTTCGGCAATTATGGGACTAGCAGCTTTTGAATTTATTTCGCCTATATCAATGGTCGTCAGAGGCTTAGTCTTTGGTCTTGGATTTGGTTGGGCTGCAGTGGTTGTCATATTTCTTTTCGACCTTTTAGTTTTAAAAAATGGATGGTGTGGACATGTATGTCCGCTTGGGGGATTTTATTCGCTGATCAGTAAATTTAGTTTTATTAGAGTACATCATAATGAAGCTAATTGTACCGCGTGTATGAAATGTAAAGTTGTTTGTCCTGAAAGTCAAGTACTTTATATGGTAGGAAAAGAGAGTTTGCCTGTTTTATCAGGAGAGTGCACGAATTGTGCAAGATGTATAGAAGTGTGTGATGATGATGCTTTAGGATTTTCTATTAAGTCATTAATAAAAAAATAATAGGAGAGTGAAATGAAAACAATAAGTAAGATGACTATCAGTTTAGCCGCTACAGTATTATTGATAGTCGGATGTAGCAGTTCAAGCACAAAACCGTCTAATGAAATGGTACTAACACCAACTATTTCTGAAGAATCACTTGGTTACAGAGATAGCAGTATATATACAGAGGATAATACATCCTTGCCAGCACCAAAGTATGGTGATGCGGCTGCGGGTACGAGTCAAAAGATACCAAGAGCATTTCAAGATGCTCCACCTATGATTCCTCATGATACAGAGGGGATGTTTCCTATTGAACAAGGTAACAATCAGTGTTTAAGCTGTCATATGCCAGATGTTGCGCCATCAGTGGGTGCTACTCCAATTCCACCGTCACACTTTATGGATATGAGACCACATGACAAAATTGTTAATGGGACATTTGAAAAAGCTGTTGATAATATGAAAAATGAAGTCAGCATTAAAAAAATGAGTGATATTTATCAAGGAAGATTTAACTGTTCACAATGTCACGCACCTCAATCTGATGCGAAACTTGTAACAGAAAGTAAATTTAAAGCAGAATATTTAAGTCCAGATGGAGCATCAAAATCTCATTGGAGTGATGTTATGAGAGATCATCTTGATACCGTTGGTAAAGATTCTGGCGTGACACAAAAAGATATTGAAAATGATAACTCACTTGCGGGTCAACCGTTACATGGGCATTAATTCATATGAATAGAAGAGAGCTTTTTGGCTCTCTTGCTTCAACTTTAAAAGGTACAAAAAAAGAGAAGCAAGAGAGTATTATCAGACCACCTTATAATGTTGATGAATCTCTTTTTTATAGTGAGTGCGAAAAGTGCGTGGGAACGTGTGTCACTGCTTGTACAGAGGAGATTATTAAAATTGCGCCTGATAAGACACCCTATCTTGATTTTACAAAAAGTGGGTGTACCTATTGTGATGATTGTGCAATTGCTTGTGAATATGGTGTATTGACTTTAGAAGCTAAAAGCAATATTAATGCGCAAGTCGTTATCAATAAAAATACATGTTATAGCTGGAGTGGGATAATGTGCTTTACATGCAAGGACCCGTGTTTTGACAATGCGATCAGCTTTAGTGCGATGTTTATGCCAGTCATTGATGAGTCTAAGTGTACTTCTTGTGGACTTTGCATTAGCGTATGCCCAGCCGTTTCAATCGATATAAAGGCTATTGTATGAAAACTTTTTTCTTCTTATTTTTCATGATGAGTTCATTGTTTGGCGAATCCATCATTATGCCTAGCTCAAGTTACAAAGCTTCTGGAAATGTCACGGATATTTTTGTGCATGATAGTAAACTTTACGCCGCTACTTCACAGGGAACTGTGGATATATTTAATACGAAAAATCATAAGATCATAAAATCCTTACATGTAGAGAAGATAAAAGATTTTATGGGTGATACAATCGATGCGAAAATTTATTCTATTGATATTAGTGGAAATAATTTGTTGCTATTATCTCAAGCAGAGCAGGGGTATAGAAAAGTTTATATCAATAAAGATGGTAAAAATGAGTTGATAATTCCATCTTCTTTGTGTCTCTCCATAGCAAAAGCTAAGTTTTTGGATGAAAATACAATACTGCTTGCACTTTTAGGTGATGAGCTGGTTTCTTACAATATCAAAAAAAGAGCAGAAAACTGGCGTATACAAGTTGGAAGTTCCAAATTTTCAAGCTTTGCACTTAATGAATCAAAACAGAGAGTTGCCGTTGCTGATGAAAGCGGAGAGATAAAAATTATAGCAACAAAAAATGGCACTTTGATTAAAAAACTCAGTGGACAAAATTTAGATAATGTTTTCCAAGTAGATTATAAAAATAATTTTATAGCTACTGCAGGAGAGGATAGAAGGGTTGTCGTATATGATTTAAATACAAACGCGGCATTTTATAAACTCTCAAACTTTCTTATCTATAGTGTAGGACTATCTCCAAGCGGAGCCGAGGTTGGATATTCAAGTGATGAAAACAACAATATTACGGTTTTTAACAGAATGACAAAAGCTGTGATAGGAAAGTTTGGTAAGAACAAGATGACTCCTACGAATATTCTATTTCTTAATGAGAAAGAATTTTTTGTTTCAAGTGATGACAAGATGATCAATTTTTATCAGATTAAATAAGGGAGGTTATTATGGAATTTTATGAGAGTGAGTTTTTAATAGAGTCTGAAGTCCCACAAAATGAATTAATCATTTCAAGGACAGATTTAAAGGGAATTATCACCTATGCGAATGAGACTTTTTGTGAGATTAGCGGTTATTTGGAGCATGAACTTGTTGGGAAATCGCATAATATTGTAAGACATCCTGATATGCCAAATTCTGTTTTTACGGATTTGTGGAAGACCATAAAAAATGAAAAACAGTGGATTGGTGTCGTAAAAAATCTTCGTAAAGATAAAGGGTTTTATTGGGTGCATGCGATAGTTTCGGGTGTATATAAAAATGGTGAATTGGTTGAATATAAATCTTTAAGAACACCAATTGACTACAAAGATAAATTGTCATATCAAAAACTCTACGATAAGATGCGTAAAGAGAATGGTGAAATGATAAGAAAAATTATTTATGAAAAGGAAATACAGTTATGAATGTATCAAGTATAGTAGTTCAAACAGTACCAAAATATTTAGATGAAGTGGTTGAGAGTCTTAAAAATTGTGGAGTATGTGATTATCATATGCACGATGAAAAAGGGAGAATTATTGTGACCATAGAGGGAGAAGGCGTTGCAGAGGAGTTGAAGAAGCTTCATGTCATAGAAGAACTTCCGCATGTTGTTGCAGCTGATATGCACATGTCATACAGCGAAGATGAACTTAATGATCATATGCAAGTGATTGAAAATGGTGAAGTTGTTCCAAGAATACTTGACAATGATATTGTTGATCCTTCTCAAATAGCTTACAATGGTGATTTAAAGAAAAAAGATTTGGAATCATTCGCGAAAACTTTTGATAAAACACAAAGGTAAGATTACATGAGTGTTATATTTACTTCAACAATAAAAATGGATGAAGAGCAAAACTGGTTCATAGAACTCAAAGATATGGTTGATGAGAGTGTCGTCCTTTGTAAAAATATGGATGAATATAGCTTACATGTAGAAGAGCTTGGTACTAAATATGGAGGGCATGTGGATTCGGTAAATTGGTACAAAGATCAAGATGTCCCAGCTTACGTTATGGATGAAATCAGGTTCAAAATGGCTGAGCTCAAGCAGCTTGTTGAACAAGAAGCTGCTAAAGAATTAGATCTTACAAAATAGATTTTTTCAAATCCCAAAAAAGTGTTGTAAAAATTGACGCTCTTTTGGAGTTTCTATAAATATTTTTGCAACGCTCTGATTGGCATCATTATTGATAATGACATCATTATCAACAACTTTGAAATGCTCTTTTCCCCACTTTTTTTCAAGTTCATCAAGGCGAAGCATCACTTCAGCAGAGTCTGGATTCTCTTTGGTGCCTGTACGTTTATCGATGATGGCTAATCCGCCAATTGTTTTTTCAAGAGTGTAGGGCATAAAAACTTTCAGCTCTTTATAAATACGTTCCTCTTTTGGTTGGGGCATTGCGTGTTTCATCGCTAAAATACCCATAACTAAAAATGCAAATAAAACCCCAAAAAATAATCCTCTTTTCGCATTGCTCATGATTTTCTCCATGTGTTAATATAATCTTGTGCTTTTTTATCTAGCATCAGCATCCGTTCTTTCCCTTTTGGCAGTGTTGTGCGCAATTGTTTCATCTCTTGTAAAAAATCAGAAATAGTTGATGGAATCAGAGCCCTCAGATAATTTCGCAGATGTTTCGCCAAAGCTGGCGAGGCTCCTGATGTTGATATGGCAATAGTGAGGTCATCTTTTTTAATATAAGAGGGAAAAATGAAATCACAGTAATCCGTGGAATCAACCGAATTGCATAAACAGTTGTACTGTTTTGATTCTAAAAATATCTCAGCTTGTAAAGGGATGTCATCCACAGCTACGATCACAATAGAAAAACCGCTAATATCACCCTTATGATAAATGCGTTCTTTAGATGTAAGCTTATTTTTATCAATCAAAGCAAGCATCTCTTTTGAATAAGACTTTGCAATAATCTCAATATCATGAGTAAAATCTAAGAGATGCTCTAGCTTTTCATAAGCAACTTTTCCACCGCCGACAATTAAGATTTTTTGTTGATCTAGCTTTATAAAAGCTGGAAAATAACTCATACTAAAATCCTTTTTCAATACTACAATTGCATCATTAACTGATATGGATAGCATATCTAAAAGAGTAATATTTTTGGCTTGACTCAAATCAACATATATAATTTTAAAAGATATTACAATTACTTACAAATCCAAAAAAAGATGTAAGATTATGATGAAACAAGAGATATTATCAAGAATACAAAAGTCGTTTCCTTTGGTTGCAAAACCATTTTTGGTTCTTGCAGAAGATTTGGGCATGGATGAAAGTGATGTACTTGCTATGTTAAATAAAGAAAAAGAAAATAAGATTATCCGACAAACGTCGGCTATCTTTGATACAAAGAGATTAGGGTATACATCCTCTTTGGTTGCTTTTAAAATAGCGAAAGATGATATGGATGAAGCGGTAGCTCTTCTAAATTCACATCCTGGAATTTCACATAACTATGAGCGAAATCATGATTTTAATGTTTGGTTTACCATAGCCGTTGCTCCAAATTCAGTTTTAGGATTAGAAAAAAGTATCGAAATCTTAGCCTCTTTGGCGAATGCTCAAAGTTATATAGTTTTGCCGACACTCAAGCTCTTTAAAATCTCAGTGAAACTAGATACAACTGGAAATGATGAGAAAAAAGAGAAAGTAAAAAAAGTGCAACATGTAGATATCGAGTTGACACCGCTGCATCATGCAATTATTAGAGAAATCCAGTATGACATCAAGTTTGTAAGTGAGCCTTTTAAAAAGATTGTTGAAAAGTTAGAAATTGATTATGAGACTTTTTTTGCAATTTTAGAAGAGTTGCAAAATTCAGGTATTATGAGACGCTTTGCATCTATACTCAACCACAGAAAAGCTGGATTTAGTGCTAATGCAATGGTTGTTTGGGATGTGGATGAGACGCTTGGAGATGAAATTGGGCAAAAAGCTGCAGCTTTTAGCGCTGTGAGCCACTGTTATTTACGACCGAAATATGAAAATTGGCCATATAATCTTTTTACTATGGTGCATGGCAAAACAACAAAAGAGACTACGAGTATCATTGAAGAGATGGCGCAAGAGATTGACGCTAAATCGTATATGCCTCTTTATTCCTCTCGGGAATTTAAAAAGGTAAGAATCGAATATTTTACACCCGAGTTTGAAACGTGGGAAAATACTTATAAAATAAAGGAAATATCATGAGTAGTTTTTTTGAACTAGAAATTGCATATATTGTTATAGGAATCTTTTTTTTGATTATCACCGCGATTGTAACGACACAATCAAATCTTCCAAAAGCATCTTTTAAATATGGGATGATTGGGGTTTTTTCAATCTTTGCACTTATGATTGTGGGACATTATGCTATGACAAAGTCACGAATGAATGAAGTAAAAGAGATTTTTAACAAAGGTGGTACGGTCATTTGTGAGAACAAAATGCACAAGACTATTTCACAATCTGTTTTAATTTCTAAAGCGTTGGAATGGAGACTTGAAGGTGATCTGTTTGTATCGCCAAATGTTGTACGTGATTTTCATACCTCAAGATGTGTTGATTACGCTCCAATCGCACCAAAAAAATAGGAACTCTTCATGGTTGTTATATTAAAGCGTTATGGTGTTGCTCTATTAATCCTTCTATTTGTGGTAGGACTCATGCTTATTGGTACACACTTCGTAGAAGATTTTGGTAATTCTATGATGAAAGACAGCAATATTACGATGAAGCCAAGAGGGGAGAAAGTAGTCTTATGAATCTCTATATTTTATTGGCAACAGGCATTGTATTAAGTATTATTTTTCATTTTATCGGCGTGTATGCAAAAGCAAAGTATATAGTTTGGGTGATGCTTGTACTCATGTGGGCAGGTTCAATAAGTTTTTCCATGAATGAGATCTCTCCTAAAGGGTATGATTATATCAATAAGGTCAAAGGCCAATATCAAGACGTAGATGCTCAAATTAACAAAGCACTCCCTCATATATCACTTTATGAGATGCTTGAAATTAAAAAAAGTTATGATGAACACCAAAAAGCTACGCATTAGTATTATTGGATGTGGATGGCTAGGGAAACCGCTTTACAAGACTCTTCGCGAAAATTATGAAGTCTCGTGCTATACGAGACGGCAAGAGGAAATACATTTAGATCATTATTACTACAATCCTCCAAAAAAAAGTTTATTTTGGGATTGTGATTATCTCATCGTTGCAATCTCCACAAAAGATAATTATCTTGAAACTCTCAAACAAATAGCCTTCCATGTAAGCACCAATGCTGTGTTAATACTGATGAGCAGTATCTCTGTCTACAGAGAATATGATTGTGAAATCGATGAGGGCAACCCCATAACTCACTCAAGCAAACAGGCTGAAGCAGAACAGCTTATGCAGACGCTGCGAGACAAACTCATTATTCTTAGACTAGGTGGCTTAATGGGAGATGACCGTATTGCAGGTAAATGGAGTAAAGTTTCTGTCTTTGCAGATGGTTTTGTAAACTATGTTCATCGCGATGATGTGATTGGTGTAGTTGGGGCGCTCTTGTCTCAAAAGAAAGAACAGGGCATCTTTAATGTTGTAGCTCCAAAACATCCGCTTCGTTCACTCGTCCATCGTAACAATTCAAAAAAATTCGGATTTGAGTTAGGTGAATTTAAAGAGATGAGCCATAGAAAAATCTTTTCTACTGCACTAGAGCGAGATATAAAATATAGTTTTCGTTATTCTGATCCACTAAAGTTCTGGTAATCTCGTTTCAATCTCCTACAAGCAAATACAATCAAAAGTTAAAATATTATATTAGTTTCAATACGTTGACTAATGTCAAAGTATTTCTTTTTGAAATACAATAGACTACTAAATAGCAATCCGATATTAAAGGATAGCAAGAGGAGGATGTAGATGATTGAGTCAATGATGCGACCTGAAATAGCGTTAGGTGATTTTTTACCAATCTTTGTTTCATCGGCTTTTGTTTTAGTATTTGGATCGTTGTATGTTGGTGTGTATACGGCAGTGAAGGTTAATATGCTTAAAAATTGGATGATGCTTTTTGCATATCTTTTTTGGTTTTTAACTTGTTATATGCTTTATATAATGGGAAGTTTAATGCATGTAGGCGAGTTTACAGTAAAAGTATTAGTAATAGCGATGATAGGGTATTTAATGCTTCCTCACGCAATCTACTATATACAGCATCAAGTTCACGAAGAGAATGAACAATGATTTTATGTGATCTCTACAAAAATACTAGGGGGAAATAGTGGCTAATAAATCCGTATGGAGCGACAACCGTTTTTGGCAACGAACAGCGGCGTGGGTAACTGGATTTGCATCAATTTTACTAATTTGGTTGACATTTGATACTTCGGCTCAAATTTCAATGGGGAATGATGCAGATTTAAAAAATGGTGTAACAAAAAGGGTTCCTGGACCTACTGTTATCAATTATAAAATCTCTTATGAAATGAGCACTAAACGTGGTCATGAGGTGCCTTATATTGGTGGAAATGACGGCAAAGGCGGATCTTTATTTCAAGAAAAAGAGAAGTTTTTTGGAAGAGATGATTATTCTGAAAAAGAAGCTGAAGACTTATTGCATCTAGGCAAATTAGGCTCACAAGCTAAAAACTGTATGGACTGTCATACGCTCATGGGAAATGGAGCTTACTATGCACCAGATCTTACAAAAGCGTGGTTGGATCCGGCTTGGGGACCTGAGGGTTCTATGCAGGCGGTGACAGGCAAAAGTACAAAAGAAGAAGCTATGGCTGAGTTTTTACAACATCCAGAGCTATACCCGACTCATGCGCGTATGATGCCAAATCTTGGTATTACAGCACAAGAAGCTAAGGGTTTGGTTGCATTTTTGAAGCATCTGTCATCTATAGATACAAATGGTTTTCCAAGAAACTTTGGAAAAATACAAGGAGCACTAAATGGCAAATAATTATTTGAAATCAGAATCAAAACAGTTAGCAACTTGGTATTTTACCTTTGCTGCTATTATCTTTGGTGCTCAATTAGTTTTTGGATTAGTTGCAGCTATTCAGTTTGTAATGCCGAGTTTTTTATATCAAATACTTGATTTTTCAATAGCAAGAATATTACACATTAATGCTCTTGTTGTTTGGATGGTATTTGCAATGTTTGGATCGGTTTACTGGCTTTTACCAGATGAAACAGAAATTGAAACAGTTGGTATTAAAGTTGGAAAATTACTTTTCTGGGTTTTTGCAGCTGCTATAGTTGTTGTTGTTCTTGTATTTTTATTTATACAAGTTGGACCAGCAGATCAAACTACAATCTGGTTTATAACAGAGGGACGTGAGTATATAGAAGCTCCACGTTGGGCTGACTGGGGCATAGTTGTTGTTGCTCTTGGTTTTGTTGCGAATCTTTTTTTAACTGGTATCAAAGGGAAACAAACAGGTATCGTCACTGTTTTAATGGCAGATATGATCGCGTTTGCGGGTCTTTATTTAGCAGGTATGTTTTTTACAGATAACATCTCAGTTGATCAGTACTGGTGGTGGTGGGTAATTCACTTATGGGTTGAAGCTACTTGGGAAGTTTTCGTTGGTGCAATTGCAGCTTACGGTCTTATTAAGATGCTTGGTGCTCATCGTCAAGTTGTTGAAATGTGGTTATGGATCGAAGTATCTATGTTATTTGGTTCAGGTATTTTAGGTATGGGTCACCATTACTTTTGGATTGGTACACCTGAATACTGGTGGGAAATTGGAGCATTGTTTAGTGCGCTAGAACCATTGCCACTTGTTGCTATGTTTGTACACGTACTTTATGATTGGGGTAAAACTCAAGGTGCACAAGAGGCTCATGGCGAAAAAGTTTCTGTTATCAAGAATAAACCTGCATTCACTTGGTTTGTCTTAAATGCATTTGGTAACTTTTTAGGCGCTGGTGTTTGGGGATTTTTCCACACTCTACCACAAATCAACCTTTATACACACGGTACGCAGTTTACAGCAGCACACGGGCACTTGGCATTTTTTGGCGCTTATGCAACTATTCTTATCGGTATGTTCTATTTGGCAGTACAGGGTAAAAATGGCATTAAAGTGATGAAAAGTACAAAACTTTCAATTTGGTCAACGTCTATGATTACAGGCGGTGTTATGGGAATGACAGTTGCCCTTACCATTGCAGGATATGTTCAAGTTATAGTTGAACGTGCTCAAATGGGTGCTACTTGGAGTGGTTATTTTGATTCTCAAAGTGGTGCTTGGTTTACGCAGGCTATGGATTGGAGACTATTAATGGGTGTTATAACATTCTTAGGCTTTGTATTACTTGCAACAGATTTATTACGCACTGGAAAAAGTGCTATTCACGAAAGATAAGGAGTTAAAAATGTTTGAGCAATTTACAGATGTAGTGCCAAGTTTTTTTGGTTGGTTAAATCAAGGTCCTTTGACTTTAACGATTTTTCTTCATACCTTTATAATACTTCCAATGTTCTGGATTTATTCTCAAGAGAAAAAACGTTTAGAGCAAGAAAAATAGGTGGCGGCCCGTAAGGGGCCCGCCTGATCTTCATTTTAGGAGGAAACAAAAATGAAATTGAATAAATTGATTATTTCAACTGCTGTTGCTTTAGTATCTGCGAATCTTTATGCGGGTACATCAACTATGGATTTTGCAAAAGTTTATGAAAACGAATGTCAAGGATGTCATGGACCGATTCACCAAGGGGGTGTAGGTTCAGATTTAAGACCAGCTGCATTGAAAGAAAAAGCTAGACATATATTGGCTGAGACTATTTTAAATGGTAGAGAAAATACGGCGATGCCAAACTGGAGCTCGAAATTCTCACCTGATGATGCAACTGGTATGGTCGATTGGTTGATGGACTGGAAAAATACTGTTGAGCTTACTCTATCTTTAGATGAAGTAAAAAAAACATGGGTCAAATTGGCAGATAGAGAAGCATTATTAAAAAAATATCCAAATGCAGTAGATACAAAATCTGTACTTGATATTACTTTCGCAACAGAAAGAGATGCATCATTAGTTGACTTTATTGACTCAACAAACGGAAAAGTTCTTTCTCGCCATAAAGCTGGATTTGCGGTTCATGTTACAGTTACAAATAAAAAGTTTCCAAGATATGCATACTCAATTAGCCGTTCTGGAAGACTTACAATGTTTGATATTGCAGCTCCTGGACAACCAGCGATCGCTTCAGTTCAAGTTGGACAAGAATCTCGTGGTTTAGCAGTTTCTCCAGATGGAAAATATGTTATCGCGGGTAACTACAACCCAGGCGGTGCTGTTTTATGTGATGCTATGACATTAGAGCCATTAAAAGCATATGACACAAGTCGTGTTATTGATACTGATGGACAAATTGGGCCATCACGTGTTGCAGCCCTTGCAGATACTCCATATGGCCCATACTTTGGAATGGCTTTGAAAGATGCAGGTCGTACATATATTATCGATTACTCAAAACCTGGTTTTCCAATCGTAGGCGATGTTGCTGATATTGGTAAAGTTCTTCATGATGTATTTTTAAATGAAGATGAGGGGAAAAATTTCGGAAGATATTTCATGATTGCTTCACAAGGAAGTGACTTGATGGGTATTGTCGATTTTAAAACTAAAACACTTGCCGCGAAAGTCTATACGGGAGATAAATCTAAGCCACACCCAGGTCAGGGTGCATCTTGGTATTCTAAAGGGCAAAAAGAGCAGTTGCATGCAACGCAAAGTATGAACTTTGGTTCTATAGTTATCTGGAACAGTAAGTGGAAAGTTGTCAAAAAAGTTGAAACAGCTGGTGGAGGTTTGTTTGTAGGAACAGATCATAAAACACCATACATCTGGGCTGACTGTGTTATTGCAAAACCTGAAAATTACAATAAAGTGTATCTCATCAATAAAGATACGTTAGAAACAGATAAAATCATTGAAGTGGACAAAGATAAAGGGCATCTTATAGATGCGAAGACTAAAAAAGTGCTTCAAACTTGGGATGCTACGCAGTATACTACTGTTCCTGAAAATGAAGTACAGTCTACTGTCAGTAATGAAAAACTGATGCCTTATCCTACTAGTAAAGGTGCTGTAGTAAAAGATCCTGTACAACCAAGATTGCTTCATGCGGAACCTGCAAACCATGGTGAGTGGACAATGATTTCAGAATGGACAACGGGAAGAATAGGGATTTATGAATCCAAAACAGGGAAGTTTGTTAAATATATCTACAATTTAACAACACCTACATTTACATATTCTGTCGAACATAGACAACATGTTCCGGGCGCTTAATGTTATAATTATTACTCTCTCATAAGAGAGAGTAATTTACTAAGCTGTAGTCAGACTGTATCTTAGTAAGTTACTCTACAATAAAGAAAAGAGGTGAGATGAAATTTGTTTTACATATATTGTTTGTAATCGTCACTGCTTCTTTTGCACAAAGTCCAGATGGAAAAGTTGTCTTTGAAAAGTATTGTTGGGGTTGTCATCATCAAACAGCGATGGCTTTTGGTCCACCATTTTCTCAAATCGCAGATACTAGGAGCCCCGAAGAGATAGAAGCCTATATCATCAGCCCGGAATCTATGTATAAGTCGTTTGGATACAAGCGAACAGTGATGACTCAGTTTCATCTGAGTGATGAAGAACGAAAATCGATAGTGCAGTATATACTCTCATTTAAAGGAAAACAGTAATGTTTAGACTGTCAAATTTAATATCATCGGTTGTAGAAAATAAGCCTGAGCGAAATCTTGATGGTGCTATTGCTATCTGGAATTTTACGAATAGATGCAATCTTTCATGCCTACACTGTTATTCAAAATCATCTTTGGATGAGGTTGATACTTTAACGACTGAGCAGATTAAAAAAACAATTTTACAAATGAAAGAGAGTGGGATCAAGTTTATTATCTTTTCTGGTGGAGAGCCACTCACAAGAAAAGATATTTTTGAGATAGCTGATTTTTGTAAGGCCAATGGAGTTGTAACCTATCTTTCTAGTAATGGATTGTATTTCACTACTAAAAATGTGCAGCGTATTGTAGATACTTTTAACTACATCGGTATCAGTATAGATGGAGATGAGCCAACACATGATTATTTTCGAGGCTTAAAAGGGGCATTTAAAGAAACGCTTAAAGCTGTGTTACTTGCAAATGCTACGGGCGCAAAAGTGGGTATCCGTTTTACTATGACAAAAGATACTATCAACTCTTTGGAGTACATTTTTGATTTAGTTGAAAAACACAATATTCCAAAAATCTATATCTCCCATTTAGTCTATTCTGGTCGAGGATTGGATAATTTAAAAATGGATTTGACAAAAGAGCAAAGGCGCAAAGCCGTTGCGTTCATTTTAGCAAAAGCGTTTGAGTACTATAAAACTGGCAGAGATATAGAGATAGTAACGGGAAATATGGAACAAGATGCGATTCTTTTTTTAGATGAATTCACAAAACATTATCCTGAACTAAAAACTAAAATGAGAAAAAGATTGCTTGCATGGGGTGGAAATTCTGCAGGAAGAAAACTTTTAAATATCAATTCCGAGGGTGATGTAAGACCAGATCCATTTTTTCCTCTTACTATTGGAAACATCATAAAAGAAGATTTTGGAGCTATCTGGCAAAAAGGGGAACTCTTGGATAAATTAAGAGTACATCCAAGAGTTATAAGCGGCATTTGTTCTACATGTAAGCAGATCGATATTTGTAACGGTGGTTCGCGCGCAAGAGCATACGCTATAACCGGTGATTTATGGAGTGAAGACCCCTCATGTTATTTAACTAAACTAGAAAGAGAAGGAGATGAATTATGAAAATAAAATTTAAAAAAATATTATTAAGTACCGTTTTAAGCGCTACTTTACTGACAAGTTTACATGCTAAAGAGAAATTTTTTGTCGTTGAGAGAGAAAATAGCTCTTTGGCAGTTATAGAAAATGGATTGGTAGATACACATATAGAAGATGTGCATAATATGAATCATGGTGTTATCAAATTTTACGAAAACGACGGTTATCTCATAAGTCGTGATGGTTACATTATGAAGTTTGATCCAAAAACGAATAAAAAAATCAAAGAGTATAAAACAAGTAATAGTGCTATAGGATTTGTCATTAGTAAGTATTATGTTGCAGTAGCAAATTATGACAATAAAAGTGTTGATATCTTAGATAGAGATCTCAATCCTGTTCAATCTTTTAAAACAGATTCAAGAAATGTTGGCATTAAAGTTTATAAAGACTATCTAGTATTTGCGCAAATGGATAGTGATAAAATTACGATTTTACATGATAAAAATAAGGGAAAAAAGATTCCAAATTTTGAACCTTTCAAAGAGTTTGATAGTGTTGGAGTTATGCCTTTTGATGCCATGATTATGGATAACAACTTTATTGTTGGATTCTTTAAAAGCCCATATTTTGGTGTGGTTAATCTTGATAAGATGACATTTTCAAAAATAAGTATTGAGCTCGATGAGAGAAAGCCTGTTTTAAAAGTACCTCATTTTGGGCAATGGAGTATTGGAGGCGGACATATTTATGTTCCAGCCGTCGGAGACAATAAAGTGTTCGTGTATACTCCTGATTTTAAATTTGTAAAGAGTATCACGACAGAAGGATTGCCTGTATTTACGGCACTTTCACCTGATGATAGATATCTTGCTGTAACATTTAGTGGAGATAAATTTCCAGTTATTCAGATAGTTGATACAAAAACGTTTCAAGTTATAAAAAGATTTGAATTTGCTGGAAAAGTCTTACATGTGAGATGGTCGAAAGACACCCCAGATCTGTATGTTTCGGTTAATGATGCAAATATGATATCAGTGATAGATACAAATGATTGGTTTGTCAATCGCGACATTCTTCAAGTCCAAAAACCATCTGGAATATTTCTTTTTGAGGAAAACAAATGAGCAGAGTATATTTAACAGGTGCTGGTCCAGGCGATATTGAGCTATTGACGCTAAAAGCGCTGAGAGTGATTAAAGAGGCTGACGTCATTATCTATGATCGTCTTGCAAATCCAGATATTTTAGAAGAAGCAAAAGATGGTTGCGAATTTGTGTATGTTGGCAAAGAAGATGGACATCACATTATGCCTCAAGATGATATAAACGAGACAATCTACCAAAATGCACTTAAACACAAAGTTGTAGTGAGATTAAAAGGGGGCGACCCTTTTGTTTTTGGTCGAGGAGGCGAAGAAGCCGCATACCTTCAAGAAAGAGGAGTTCTTTTTGATATCATTCCGGGTATCACCTCTGCCATAAGTGTTCCGGCTTACGCAGGAATCCCTGTGACTCATCGAGGTGTTGCTGTCTCATTTCGCGTCGTCACAGCACATGAATCACCAAATAAAAAAGAATCACAAATACCTTGGGAACATTATAAATCCGATGACACTATTGTCTTTTTAATGGGATTGCACAATCTTTCTAAAATTTCCAAAAAGCTCATTGAGATTGGCAAGCCGAGTGATTGCCCATGTGCGGTGATCTCAAAAGGAACGACAAAAGATCAACAAGTGGTTGTAGGTACACTCGCAGATATAGTCCAAAAAGCGGTCGATGTACCAACTCCAGCTCTTATCATCGTCGGAGAAGTTGTGAAATTACGCCAACAATTACAGTGGTTTGAGGGCAACGCTTAAATACACCGCTATTTATAGATAATATAAAAGTGATGATAATAATAGTGCGAATAAGAACGTCGCACTTATCATAACAGTCCTCTTGTGAAACTCTTGAATGTTGTATCTTCGTTCCAAAAAATCCGCCATTTTTATACCTACAAAAATTGTGAAAAAAAACATTGGGAAAGTCATTACCAATATAATTAAGAGATCATGGAATGTCAAAATAAACTCTTTTTATTGAGATATGTCAAACTGCTTTGACTTTTTTTATTATATCATTTAGCTAGTTTATAGAGATGATACAAATCAATAAAAGGAAAAAAGATGAATAAAATTTTGGCATTTTCATTACTTGTAACCATGTCGGCAGTGCTTATTCTTGTTTTTACAGTTATTTCATTTGCTCAAAACTATGAGTTGATTCAGCTTTTTTCAAATATATAGCTAAAAGGATTTTTTTTGCTAATAGATAGTTACGACAGAGTAGTAGACTATATCCGCGTCTCAGTCACAGAACGATGTAATTTTAGATGCCAATACTGTATGCCTGAAAAACCTTTTTCATGGGTTCCAAA
>Ga0268283_1000321_pt1 | contig 37226 bp, 27 predicted proteins | sample saktaG_13_FD_190140 | JGI IMG/M metagenome (GOLD analysis project Ga0268283, IMG submission 190140) | Saline water microbial communities from Sakinaw Lake, British Columbia, Canada - sak_2013_06_06_36m | ecosystem: Environmental > Aquatic > Non-marine Saline and Alkaline > Saline ...
TGAATTTGTGTTTACTCCAAAACATGGGAGTTGGCTGGACATGGCTGAAATTGAACTAAACGTATTGAATAATCAATGTTTAGGCCGGAGAATAGACTCAATTGATATAGTCCGGGATGAGGTTGAAACCTGGGAGAAGTCTCGTAATGGGCTCGAAAAGAAAATCAACTGGCAGTTCACCACGGACAAAGCTCGAATCAAACTGAGAAGGCTTTATCCGTCATATGATAATTGACGTGACACTAGTCTTTTGTTCCGAGCACATCGAACCGGTCCTCTTCAACGGGAGCCACTGAATGGCGGGGCCGGTTATAATGGTAGTAATAATACAGGGGTTCGCTTTCCGGCAGGCTTGCCGCCACGTATTGATTGAGAAAATAATCGAAAAGGTAGCTGGCATGTTTTTTTCCAAGAAAAGTGGCCATGTCATATATATCCGTCACCGAGAGACTGTCAATACGGTAACGGTAGCGTACGTTCCGCGTCCATGGATCCACCATGAAACTTCCTTCGAAATCATCATAGGCCGAATGAGATGAATACAGCATGGTTTTTTTTGAAGCCGCTGCATTCACCTTGCTGAGTTCAAACCAGCAACTGAAATCCATGGCATTCAGGTCAAACCTTTTATAGTAAACGGTATCTTCAAAGGGCTGCTCATCCTCCAGGGGATATGTGTATTCATCCATTTGAATCTGTGCGAGGTTTACAATATACGACTGGGGTTTGTCCGTCAGGAAGGAATCAATGGAAGAGGGCAGGTAAACGATAAATCCCAGTTTCCTCAATTCACCCACAAAGCCATTCATGTAATTTTCAAGCAAAACCGAATCGCTTAAGAATTGCATATAGCGGCTGTTCACCCAGAGCGCCGAATCCTGCCTGGAACTTCTCAGGGTGTCAAACCCGGGGATCTCTTCTCCCTTATGGTTGTATTTGTAAATATAATCCGGTGAAAAAACCAGGAGATTGATTCCCTGTGGGTTTTCGGCAAACTGCATGGCCAACTTTTTTTCTGGCAGGCAGGAAGAAAGGGTCAGTAAAAAAGAAACCAGTAGAATGAACTGAAAGAAGGCAAAGTACCTCAATTTCATAATGGGGGAAGGAATTTGTTCTTTAATAACTGAAAAAGCGTTCATTTATTATTTCCCTGAATGTGATTCCGCGGCCAGCAACCTTTCTCCGAATTTCCTTCCGTAATCAATGCATTGCTGAAGACTTTCGCCATGAGGCGTGAATCTGACCATCAGGCCATCATCAGAAACTTTCAATTTAAGGTTCTTTAGCGCCGAATTCATGATCTTCGCCCCTTCTCCGCTCCAGCCATAAGATCCGAAGGAAGCGGCATGTTTGTTCCGGTCGCGGATCGGATTGATCAGGGCAAATAGCTGATACACGGGCAGGAGAATGTTCTGGTTGAAGGTCGGACATCCAACCAGGATGGCGGAAGCCTGAATGATCTTCTGTTCCAGAACAGGCAATGCCATTTCTTCAATATCACATAAATCCACTTCAATTTTTCCTGCCAGCCTGATACCTTCACCAATCTTCTCTGCAATGATACCGGTATTGTGATAAGCGGAAACATAGGCCAGGAGAACGCGGTCCGGCTTTGGATTTTCAAGGGCTTCACGGGCATATTTTTCCGTAAGGTCCCTGTACTTTTTCATATGAGTTCTCAGGATGGCGCCATGTCCGGTGCAGATGGCGCGAATTTCAAGCGAACGGATGCGATCCATGGCCTGTAGCATGAATTTGCTGAACGGCCGCATGATCACATCGAAATAATAGCGGAAAGCTTCTTCAAAATCAGGAATCTGATCGTCGAAAATACCTTCATGACAAAAATGCGCTCCAAAAATATCACAGGTGAATAAAAGCTTGTCTTCCTGCAGGTAAGTCATCATGGAGTCAGGCCAGTGAAGGTTAGGCGCGCCGATAAACCTCAGGGTTTTATCGCCCAGGTCAAGCGATTGTCCGTCTTTCACGATCAGATGCGGGAAAGAAAAGCCGAGCAGATCCTTCAGATACCTGATCGCATTTCCGCTTCCGACCACCCTGGCGTTGGGGGCAATTTTTAAAAGTTCGGAAAGGCAACCCGAATGATCGGGTTCGGTGTGATTCATAATAATATATTCAATTTCGGCCGGATCGCAAAGCTGCTTCAGCTTGTGAAAGTATGTTTCCCGGAATTTTTCCTTGACCGTTTCAACCACGGTCTTCTTGGCAGCATTGATAAAATAAGCATTGTAGGTGGTGCCATATCGGGTCTCCATGACCACATCAAAAGTCACAATGTCACGATCGAGAACCCCGATCCAGCTCACATCCTCAGAAACCTTTAAAATCTTCGTATCCGGCATATCCCGTCAAATTTTTATTTACCCAATCCATTTACCTTGTCACCAGGTCACCTTGTTACCTTGTTAACTTGTTACCTTGTTACCTCACAAAGGAAGCTCCATCTGCAGGGAATCACCGGCATCTTCCTCCCTGCCTGGCGTTTCCGGCGGATTTTCCGCTATTATTTCGGCCCCGGGTTTTTCTTCAGGAATGACAGGTATTTCAGGGATCACGATCTTCTCCGCTTCTTCAACCTCAAGCGGTTCTTCCTCAATGATTGTTTCAGCTTCAACCTGAATCCAGTTAATTTTCCTGACCGGGTATGCCGTGAGGCGTTTCCCTTTTGCCTTGTAGCCTTTAACCCCGATAAACTCAGCGACTTCAATTACCTCCTGTTCACTGCCTTTGGCTTTTTGTTTCATATCGAACAGGATCTCGGCGCGTGGTTTTAAATGGGCTGTAAGCTGAAGGAGGGTGCTGCCTTCCTCAAGAAAGTCAAGTTTTTTCTCGCTTTGTTCAGGTTTAAACCGCTTTATGAAGTATGATTTCGTTTGATTTTCCTGATAAATCGCCGTGAATACCTGGTTTGCATCATATTTTCCGATATGGATCATATCCTCATCAAAATGAGTGGAAAGGTCGAAGGAAGTCATACGGTATTGTCCCGATTGCATGAGGGTCAGAATGCGGTCGGAACCGGAAAATGCCCCGAGTAAAATTCCGCGTCCTTCGGTATTCAGTCGCTGAACCGTTTCATCATACCAGATATTCAAGGAACCCAGGGTTGAAATTCCTTCCTGACGTTTTTCAATTTTCCGGATGGAATATTTGGTCAGGGTGTTGCCCATTGAATTCCTTCCCTTGATGGCAATTTCAGAAAAATCAAAGTCAAAAGCAGTCTTTTTAAGCCGGGGCTTAGGGCGTAATTCCACCCTGACCATTTCCGCTTCACCGTTGGGATTGGCTGAAAAATAAAGCACTTTCGAATCCCTGGTCCCTTTCGTAACGGTATATTCCTTATCTCTTGTGACTCCCAGCACGCTGAAACGTTTCACCATGATCTTTCCGTTTTTTCCATCGCGGTAGATCAGGTTATAAACTGTGCGGCTGTCGTTTTTAGAAAAAACCTTGATATGAATGATGTTTTGTCCGACAAAGACTTTATCAGCCACTTTGGTCACCAGGAAGGTTCCATCCTCGCGGAAGACAATGATTTCATCCATATCGGAGCATTCGCCGATAAATTCATCCTTTTTCAGACCGGTTCCCGCAAAACCTTCTTCGCGGTTCACATATAGTTTTTCATTGGCGGCGGCAACTTTCACGGCCTCAATGTTATCAAAATTCCGTAGTTCGGTCTTCCTTTCACGCCCTTTGCCGTATTTCTTCCGGATCTGCCGGAAGTATTCGATGGCAAAGTCGATCAGATGGGCTAAATGGTTTTGCACTTCTTCCATTTCCCGGTGTAAACCCAGAATCACTTCTTCGGCTTTATCGGCGTTGAATTTTGAGATCCTTTCGATGGGAATCTTCCGGAGACGGTGAACATCTTCTTCGCTGAGCTGGCGGACCAGTTGTTTTAAAAAGGGTTTCAGTCCTTTCCTGATCGAGGCATCGATCTCCTCGGTGGTTCTGCATTTTTTGATCCCTTCATAGAGCTCATTTTCAATAAATATTTTTTCCAGGGAAGCATAATGCAGATAATCCTTTAATTCCTCCATCCTGATGTTCAACTCAAGGCGGAGCAGATCCACGGTGCGACGGGTATTTATTTTAAGGATCTCCGAAACTCCTGTAAACCTTGGTTTGCCTCCTTCAATCACGCAGGAATTCGGAGAAATGGAAACTTCGCATTCGGTAAAGGCGTACAAGGCGTCGATGGTGGTATCGGGCGACACCCCGGGAGCAAGATAAATCATCACCTCCACATTTTCCGCGGTATTATCGTCGATCTTCCGGATCTTGATCTTTCCTTTGTCGTTGGCAGCAAGAATTGAATCGATGATGGAGCCTGTTGTTGTCCCGTATGGGATTTCGGTGATGACCAGGGTTTTTTTGTCGATCTGGTTGATTTTGGTCCTTAACCTGATTTTTCCGCCCCTCAAGCCGTCGTTATACCTGGAAACATCGGCCATTCCCCCGGTCAGGAAATCAGGATAGATCTCAAATTCTTTTTCCTGAAGTATTTTGATAGAAGCATCTATCAATTCGAGAAAATTATGTGGAAGGATCTTGGAAGCAAGTCCCACAGCAATTCCTTCCACTCCCTGAGCAAGCAGAAGCGGGAATTTAGCAGGCAGGGCAACCGGTTCTTTATTTCTTCCGTCATAGGAGGCTTTCCAGGTGGTGGTTTTTGCATTGAAAAGCACTTCCAGCGCAAATTTCGAAAGCCGGGCTTCAATATAACGGGGAGCAGCGGCGCTGTCGCCGGTCAGGATATTTCCCCAGTTTCCCTGTGCGTCGATCAGCAGGTCTTTTTGACCAAGCTGTACGAGTGAATCACCGATTGAAGCATCCCCGTGGGGATGATATTTCATGGTATGCCCGATGATGTTGGCCACTTTATTGTATCTTCCATCGTCCAGTTCCTTCATGGAATGGAGAATACGCCGTTGAACCGGTTTCAGTCCATCCATCATCTCAGGCACGGCTCTCTCAAGAATTACGTAGGAAGCATAATCAAGAAACCAGTTTTTGAACATCCCCGAAAGGTGGACGGTTTCGGCCAGGGTTCCCGATTCAAGTTCGGGATTTTCCCCGTTATTTAATTCTTCAAAAGTCACGAGCCGTCAGTCATTAGTCATTATCATCATCGTTTATTTCACCAGCTTTGAAATGGTCCTGAATTCATCTGTTCCTGACGACCGAAGAAGTTCAAAAAGGATGGATTCATAGGTAGTAATACAGGCTCCCTCCCGGCGCATGCGTTCAATGGCAATTTTTTTATCATTTTCACTGCGGGAAGAAATGCAATCTTCCACAACCACCGGATGATATCCGTTATGGATCAGATCAATCACCGTTTGAAGCACACAGACATGGCTTTCGATCCCGGTAACGATGACATTTTCGAAACCCGAGGCTGCCAGGGCGAGCATAAACCGTGATTCATCACAACAGCTGAAGGTGGATTTTTCAATGCGTTCGATGCCTTTGAGCGCAGCAGCAACGGGCTGTATGGTTGGTCCGAGCCCCCTGACATATTGTTCCGTGACAAAAACCGGTATTCCGAGCGCTTTCAATCCCTGAAGCAGGATTGGAACATTTTTTATCAGCTGCTCATGCCCGTGGATATGAGGAAATAATTTTTCCTGAAAATCGATCACAAGGGCTGCTGTCGCGTTGCGCAGGATTCTCATAAGTAAGGATTTAAAAACAGGATATCGCCCAGGGTAACATACGGCTGAAGCGTGTTTACGATTTTTGCAAATTTAAGATTTCCATGGTAATTCATGATGTTTTGTTAAAAACTTAATAATTGCTAATTTTGCAGTCCGTTTGAGGTCCCGTAGCTCAGTTGGATAGAGCAACAGCCTTCTAAGCTGTGGGTCGCGCGTTCGAATCGCGCCGGGATCACAACCTACTCAATGGCTGCATTTTCTGTTTTCTTATAAGATGTGGCAACAGCCTTGGCGCCCGGCATGAATGCAACTTTCTTTTCTGGCCATTGAGTCAAAGAATGTTCTTTGTTGAATTGTTCCAGTGCCATGGATCCTTTAAATCCTTATCATTGACCGGAAAATTCTTCCTTTCCGCGAAAATTTCCTTTCTCTGTTTTGTTCTTACTGAGCATTTGCAGGCATCCTTCAGTTCAATGATCTCTCCGCCGGTTCTCTCCAGCCGGTTTGCCGTGACAAATTTCAACTGTGACCTGACTGGCTTTCCCTGACAATCAAAAGAGTCCATTATTCCGAGGACATCCCACAACCGGATAAAAGTCGAGTTCATGAAGCAATACTACAATGGCGGGTATGAATAATAAAGGACAGTATTTTTCCTTTGGCTTTATGACAATTAAACAGACCTGAACTCATGATCCCGGATCGATCCCATGTATCAGTTCCTGATCAGGTTGATAACTATAATTAAAAACCGAATCGGGAGATAAATACTATATTGTTGTGAGGTAAAGTTGGACTTCAGCAAATCAACACAGAGAAAATTTCACCAAGGACATAAGCCTGTTTAGAATTATAATATTATGTATGCTGATATTCAACAACATAAAAAAATATTTAATAATATATTTGCATTATTGAATTATTTAACAGTATCTTTGCAGAGTGAATATTCACACTCATCCTTTTAATCAACTGAATACAAAAAGTAAATTTAACTCAAATGGCAACGGAATTATCAGAAAGACAATTAGAAATCATAGAAGCGGCCGGTAGAATCCTTACTTCATCAGGTGTTAGTGGGCTGACTATAAAAAACCTGGCGAAAGAAATGAAATTTTCAGAAAGCGCTATTTACCGGCATTTCACGAGCAAAGAGGAAATTATCATCGCACTGCTTACCTTTTTGGCTGACAGCATTGACCAAAGGTTGTCAAATATAACCCGTTCCTCAGACCCTGAAGAAAAATTTAAAGCCATGTTCCAGGAACAATTCAGGTTTTTTAATTTGCATCCTCACTTTGTAGTAGCCGTATTTTCTGACGGACTGATGGAAGAGACCCAACGGATCAATGATGCCATACTTAACCTGATAAATGTTAAAATGAAACATTTGATGCCGGTAATCATGGAGGGACAACAAAAAGGTGTTTTTACAAATGCCATTACTACCGACGAACTGGTGTATATAGTTATGGGAACATTCAAGCTTCAAATGTTTAAATGGAGGACCGCAAATTTTCAATACGATTTAAAACGGAACGGGGACAATATGATACAGGCAATCCTGACACTTATAAAAAGTAAATAGTTATGAAAAGGGTTTTGCAATATTCTGCGGCAATAATATTAGCAGTATTTGGGTTACTTACTTTATATTTAAGCAGTTCTGTGATATTTGATTTGTTTGATGTCAGAACCAAAGAGGGCAATTATGTGTTGTTTGTGGTATGGGCAAATTTCGTCAGTAGTTTCCTGTATCTCATTGCAGCGTGGGGTTTCGTTAAAAACAAACGATGGACTACCGTACCTTTAGGCACCTCTGTAATCATACTGATCGCTGTCTTTTTAGGACTATTTTTTTATATCAATGCTGGCGGTATTTACGAAAAAAAAACAATTGGCGCTATGATCTTCAGAATCAGCTTAACCCTGGTTTTTACCCTACTTGCGTATTTCTTCAGGAATAGTTCTGAAAGGATGGGTTCTAAAAAGGTTAAAGAAAAAGCCTGATTTTTTTTATAACTCAAGTTAGTGAACGTTTACTTTTTCAAAATGTGATGGACTCTTTAAAAACAGATATGGTTGAAGCTGCCGGTAGGATTGTTCAAAAAGCCGGAATTGGTGCTTTATCAATGGCTGAATTGTCTCGTGAGTTGGGGCGGCAGCGATTTGAACTTGCTCCATATATTAATAAGGATGAGGATATCCTGATACTGCTGCTCCATAGTTTAGAAAATGAGATAACACAACGGGTTTCTGATGTCGTTGCCAAAAGTCAATCGCCAAAAGATAAACTTCAAAACATATTCGAAACCTTGTATGATCTATTCGGGCAAAAGCCATATTACTTATCCATTATTTTTTCCACTGAATTGGTAGAAAAGTATTCTGCCGTTCAGAAAATTTTAGTAAGAATTAAATCAATCGCGAAAATTCATCTTGTAAATATAATTAATGACGGCAGGAAGGAAGAGCATTTTATAACAAATCGATCGACCAAAAATTTGATAAATAACATTATAGGCAGTTTTCGTTCGTTCATGAACGAACAATGGGTCATTGATAAAATGGTCCGGGAAATAGAGCTATTAAAGGATGTACGGGATTAAGATTTTAAATACAAGGATTTAACAAAAAAATTTAACTTATTATGTTGGTAAATATTCACATACACAAAATAATTCTACTGCTGTTGCTTACAGTAGTATCAGTTAGGCCGGCACAAAGCCAGATATGGACCTTGCAACAGTGCATTGATACAGCCCTGGTATACAACAAGAGTTTGCAAATAAGCCGGAATTCAATGGAGATTGCTGAACAGAAGCACAAAGAGGCATGGGCAAACCTGATTCCCAAAGTAAACGTCAATGCCGACTACCGCTACTATGCAAGCCTGCCCTATCAGTTTATGCCTTTGTCGGCCTTTGGTGGACCAGACGGCCAGTTTAAAGAGGTGCAATTTGGCGTTCCACATAACATCAATGCCAATCTGCAACTGACGATGTCAATATATAATCCTCTGGTATATGGAGCCGTCCGGTCAACCAGGATCGGATCGGAACTCAATGTTTTGCAGGTTCAGAAAACGACTGAGCAAATCTTTTTTGAAATATCCAATTTGTACTATAATGCACAGATCCTGAATAGTCAGCGTGCTTTTATCGACAGCAACCTCATAAACAATAAAAAATTGCTTATGAACCTGCAATTACTTAAAGAACAATTACTTGCAAAATGTACTGACGTGAGCAAGGTTAAGTTGCAGATTGACCAACTAACCAATCAGGGTGAAATAATCGGTAATAAATACGAACAGGTACTCAATGCCTTGAAATTCACCATGGGTATCTCCGGGGAACGACCCATAAACATAGAACCTCTTTTGTTATACTATCCTGAAAACAAGGAATATATAAGCATTTCAACCCCTGATATCCGTCTTACAGAAACACAATCGAGATTGTTGGTCAGTGAACTCAGGACATTGAAAAATTCACGGTTACCCTCCCTGTCGTTATATGGCGCCTATGGAACCACTGGTTTTGGGTATGACAAACAACCCAATGAGTTTTTAAAATTTTATCCCATAGGATATGCAGGCCTTCAATTGACCTATCCCCTGTTTAACGGAACAATCACCCAGCGAAAAATCAATCAGAAGAAACTTGAAGTTATTAACAGCGAACTCCAACAGCGCTTAATAACTGAGCAGACCAATATGCAGATTAATAATGCCCGGCAACAAAGAATGGTAGCACGACATTCACTGGCAACCACCCGCTCACAAATTACGCTTGGTCAATCTGTTTACGAGCAAACAATTCTACAACAAGCGCAAGGCACTGCTGGACTGCCGGATGTTCTCCTGGCTGACAATGCATTACGCGAAGCTCAGCAAAACTACCTGACGGCCGTGGTTGAGTATCTGAAGGCTGATCTGGAATTAAAAAAATTAACAGGCAACATTTTAAATAAATAAGCAATGAAAAAAGCACTCTATATCATCATACCCGTCATGTTGTTCGCCATCGTGGTCATTCGTTTAATGAATAATAAAGAAACGGCCCGGCAACAAGTTTATCAATATAATAAAGAAGAAGCCGTCAATGTGAAGGCCGACACCTTGCATTTGGAGGATGTTGATGCTGATTATTCGTTTTCCGGCACTTTTGAACCAAATAAGGAAACAAGACTCAGCGCTGACATCCAGGGTAAAATTAATGCTGTTCTTGTGGATGCAGGAAGCAACATTAAAAAAGGGCAAGCCTTATTGCAACTGGATAACTCTTTGCTAAAGCTGCAACTTCAATCAGTCGAAGTACAAATTGAAGGACTGGAGGCTGATGTGAAGCGCTATACGATCCTCACAAAGGCCGATGCCGTTCAGGGTGTCCTTCTGGAGAAAGCTGAACTTGGCCTGAAATCTGCCAAAATTCAAAGAAGCACCTTACTGGAGCAGATCAGTAAAACGACTATCACAGCGCCTTTTGAAGGAGTAGTTACCGCAAAACTGACAGAGGTGGGCGCATTTGCAGCCCCGGGCGTATCGTTACTTCAAATTACAGATATATCCCAGTTGAAATTTACCGTGACCGTTCCGGAATTGGATTTGAACCTGTTCAACACCACTACTTCATATAATGTGGTTGCGGATGCCTTTCCTGAGGTCGTCCTTTCGGGTAAGGCTACCCTGATAGGAAGCCGGGCAAATGTTGCCAGCAGCTTCCCGGTGCAGTTCACCATTAAAAATACACCAGAATTAACCATCAAAGCAGGGATGTTCGGCAAAGTGATGTTAGCCGCAAGGGAAGGTGTTAAATGCATGATCATTCCGGCTTCTGCCATGGTCGGGTCATCCGTTCATCCACAGGTTTACCTGGTTGAAAACGGGAAAGCGGTACTTAAAACGATTTCTGTCTCAACACGAACAAAAAATAAAGCAGTGGTGAGCGCCGGCTTGAAAGAAGGCGATGTAATGATAACCGGTGGGTTCATCAACCTTTTTGATGGGGCCAATGTAAACGTAAAATAAATCAGCGAGCCATGAATATAACACAAATATCAATCAATCGTCCTTCGCTGATCATTGTACTTTTCAGTGTACTGACCCTGGCCGGATTTATCGGGTATAAAAATCTGAGTTACGAACTGATGCCCGATTTTAATCAGCCGGTAGTCGTGATTAAAACCCTTTATCCCGGAGCTGAGCCACCGGAAGTAGAAACCTCTGTTTCACGCAAGATTGAAGACGCACTCTCAAACCTCGAAGGGGTGGATTATCTTGTTACAAAGTCTTTGCCCAATGCCTCCATCATCATCGCGAACCTGAAATACGGTACCGATCTGGGCAAAACCATGCAGGATGCCCAACGCTACATCGACAATATCCGAAAAGATCTGCCTCAGGATATCCAGAGTCCGGTCATGAGCAAAGTTTCACCCAATGATTTACCGATCATGTCGGTCAGCGCTGCCAGTAATTTGCAGGGGAAAGAGTTTTATCAAAAAATGAAAGATGAATTCCTTCCGCAAATTCAGCAATTAAAAGGGGTGGCAGAAATTACGCTTCTGGGAGGTGAAGAGCGGGAAATAGAGGTAAAGGTCAACCAGGAAAAATTAAAATTATATAAAATTTCGCTTTCCCAGGTCACGGAAGCCATTAACCGTTCAGGGCTGGATTTACCGGCCGGGAAAGTTCAAACGACCACTGAAAATAATTCTGTCAGGCTAACCGGCAAATTCTCCACCATCGATGACATTAAAAATGTGCTGGTAGCGATGCCTGTTCCGGGTAGTCCGGTTTATGTTAAAGATGTGGCAACCGTTACGGATGGAATTAAGGAAATCACATCCATCAGCCGTTATAACGGAAAGAACGGGATAGGGTTATTGATTAAAAAGCAAGGCGATGCAAATGCAGTAGACGTTTCAAGGCTGGTTCGGGCTAAATTCAAATCCATTGAACAGCAATACTCCAATGCTGGAGTGCAATTTGTGATTGCTGATGACAGTACCGATAAAACGATCGCGGCGGTTGACTCTGTTGTTTTTGATTTGTTATTAGCGGTGATCCTGGTTTCATTGGTCATGCTGTTGTTTCTGAGAAGTTTCAGGAATTCGCTTATTGTATTGATTGCGATTCCAACCTCTCTGGTAACTGCTTTTGCTGTGATGTGGATCCTGGGTTATACGCTTAACCTGATGACACTGCTGGCAATGTCGCTGATTATTGGCATCCTGGTCGATGATGCCACGGTGGTCCTGGAAAACATCCAGCGCCATCTGGATATGAAAAAGGGCAAACGTGAGGCGGCTTTGGATGGCCGTATGGAAATTGGATTTTCAGCATTATCCATCACATTGGTGGATGTTGTAGTGTTCCTTCCAATTTTGTTTTTACAGGTTTTTGTGGCCGATATGCTCAAACAATTTTCAATTGTGGTCGTAACATCAACGCTCACCAGTTTATTGGTTGGCTTTACATTGACTCCCTGGCTGGCTTCCAGAATAGGAAAATCAGAGGATTTAAAACCAACCAACTTTTTCAATCGTTTTTTACTTTGGTTTGAATACAACCTGAAGAAATTTATCACATGGTATGGAAAACAATTGGAATGGGTACTCACGCATAAACTCATTTTCACAGGAATTGTGCTTTTGTTGTTTGCATTTACTGGAGTCATGGTTAAGCAAGGCATCATCGGTAAAGAACTCATCGCTACGGGTGACCAGGGAAAATTCCGGCTGAATCTGGAGTTTGACAAATCAACTTCGGTTCAACAGAACAACATCCGGTCGAGACAAATCGAAAACTTTATGCTGCAACAACCCGGGGTAGCAACCGTATTCAGTAATATCGGAGGACCTGGCAACGGGATTGGCAGCCTGGGCGTTGGCGCATCCAACAAAACAGAATTTACCATCCAGTTAAAACCTGCTGGCGAACGAAACAACCAGCCGACGGAGGAATTTATGAAGCAATCGCGGAAAGCGCTTCAAAAGCAATTTCCCGGAATCAACTACTCTATGGCTGCATTGGGGTTGATTCCACGCACCGCACCTATTGAGTTGACGGTGAGCGGTAGTGATCCCGCGTTGGTCATGAATACCGGCAATGCGTTAAGATCTGTGATCGAAAAAATTCCCGGAGCCGATAATGTGCGGTTATCTGTAGAGGAGGGAAGTCCTGAATATAAAATCATTCCTGACAAGGATAAACTGCAACGCTTTGGATTAACAACGGCCTATGTCGGGGTGAATATCCGGGATGCCTTTACCGGGAATGATGATGCGACATTAACCGAAAACGGAACGGAATATCCTGTAAGAATCTGGTTAGATGACTTTGATCGTAAAAATTTTGAAGATGTTAATGAACTGACCATTGTAAACCCTATGGGCATGCCTATTGAGGTAAAGCAATTCGCTGATGTAGTGCAAGACAACTCCCCCTCCTTACTTGAAAGAAAAGACCGGCAACCGGCGGTGACACTGACTGCCGAAGCCTTAGGCAGACCCTCAGGTTCTGTAGCTGACGATGTTGTGGCTTACCTGAAGAAAAACCCTTTACCCGAGGGGGTACAAATGACATGGGGCAGTGATATTAAAAGACAGAATGATAGTTTCGGAGCCCTCGGATCGGTTTTAATCATATCGTTTATACTGATCTATTTGATTCTGGTGGCGCTGTACGATAGTTTTATCTACCCCTTTGTCGTATTGTTCTCCATTCCCGTCGCAGTAATTGGCGCTTTCCTCGCATTAAACTTAACGATGAGTAATCTGAGCTTGTTTTCGCTGCTTGGTCTGATCATGCTGATGGGGCTGGTCGCAAAAAACGCCATTCTGATTGTGGACTTTACCAACCAGTTAAAAGCCCAGGGTAAAAGTGTCAAAGAAGCATTGATCATGGCGGGCAAAGAGCGTATGCGACCTATTTTAATGACCACTCTTGCGATGGTGATCGGGATGTTGCCGATCGCACTCGCAAAAGGAACAGCCAGTGAATGGAAAAACAGTTTGGCCTGGGTCATCATCGGAGGGCTGCTGTCATCACTTATCCTGACGGTTTACCTGGTTCCGGTAGTTTATTATGCGGTAGATAATTTGAAAGAAAAATTCACAAAAAAGACGAAATAAAATGAACCATTTCACCAAAACAATAGCGACAGTTTTGGCGGTATTGAGGCTTCTCAAATTAGTGTTAAAAATTGAAAACTATGAAAAACAAAGTAGAAAAATGTGAGGGGAAACTCGGCCTTGTACTTCCCGGGCTGGGCGCAGTGGCTACCACCATGATCGCCGGTGTATATTCCGTAAAAAAAGGGATCGGATTACCCATCGGTTCTTATACGCAGATTGGAAATATCAGGCTGGGAAAAAGAACCGAAAATCGCAATCCAAAGATCAAGGATTTTGTGCCACTGGCCAGTCTTGATGACATTGTTTTCGGAGGTTGGGACATTTTCGAAGACAATGCCTATGAAGCGGCCTCGAAGGCCGGTGTTATCGACCAGCAATTACTTGATAAGCTGAAACCGGAGCTTTCGGCCATTCTACCGATGAAAGCCGTTTTTGATAAAAAATTCGTGCATAACCTTGATGGGAAAAATGTAAAATCAGGTCACACCAAAATGGATCTGGCCAATGCGTTGATCAGGGATATGGAGGAATTCAAATCAAAGAATAATTGTTCAAGGCTGGTCATGGTTTGGTGTGCATCGACCGAAATTTATCTGGAGGTGAGTGATGTGCATCAATCATTGGAGGCTTTTGAAGAGGGATTACGTGACAACCATCCCCAGATTGCCCCCAGTATGATTTACGCATATGCAGCCATCAAGTCGGGTATTCCCTATGCTAACGGCGCACCGAACCTTTCATGCGATTTCCCTGCCATGGTTGAACTGGCTGAAAAAACCAAAACTCCAATTGGAGGAAAAGATTTTAAAACAGGCCAGACTCTGATGAAGACCATCATCGCACCGGGACTGAAGGCCAGAAATATCGGAGTGGATGGATGGTTCTCCACCAACATTCTTGGAAACCGTGATGGCGAAGTACTGGATGATCCCGAAAGTTTTAAAACAAAGGAAGTTTCAAAGTTGGGAAGCCTGAGCAACATCTTTGAGCCTGAACTCAATCCGGATCTCTACAGCGATATCTGTCACAAGATAAGGATCAACTATTATCCGCCTCGCGGCGATAATAAGGAGAGTTGGGATAACATCGACATTTTTGGTTGGTTGGGTTATAAAATGCAGATCAAGATCAATTTTCTTTGCCGTGATTCCATCCTAGCAGCACCCATTGTCCTTGACCTCGCACTCCTGATGGATCTTGCCAAGCGTACCGGGATGTCAGGTATCCAGGAATGGCTCTCTTTCTTTTTCAAATCTCCGCAGTCTGCCCCGGGATTAGTCCCCATTCATGATTTGTTCAGGCAACTGATGAAACTCGAAAACACACTGCGCCATCAACAGGGCGAAAACCTTATTACACACCTTGGGCTCGATTACTATGAAAAGTAGAGAGTTGTCGATATGGAAGCTGATCGTTTCCGGATTCGGTCTGGGATATAGTCCTGTTGCTCCGGGAACCATGGGAGCCATTGGCGCCATGGGTTCTGCCATCGTGATCCTGAATTTTACCCCGTTTCCATACCTATGGCTTGCCGGTTTATCGCTGTGCTTTACCATACTCGGCATTATCGGTTCAAATAAACTTCAATTGCAATGGGGTAAAGATCCTTCCAAAATCGTGATTGACGAAATGGTGGGCATGTGGATTAGTATACTGTGGATTGGACCCGGATGGATCAGCTTTTTTGTTGCATTTATCCTTTTCAGGTTTTTTGATATTGTTAAACCGCTTGGAATTCGAAAAACTGAACAATTACAAGGTGGATGGGGAGTGATGGCCGATGATATTCTGGCAGGTGTATATGTGAATCTGATCATGCAGATTGTTTTCAGAATTATACCGGATTTAATATGAATAAGCACACTGTAAACATATTCCTAAAGTTTCAGATATCTTCTTTCATAGCTACGATTGTAGATTTTGGAATTACGATTTTCCTGAAGGAAGGATGCGGTTTATGGTATTTGTTCAGCACTTCCGCCGGATCAATCCTTGGGGGCGTTACCAATTTTGTGCTTGGCCGGACGTGGGTGTTTAAGGCAGGCGGATTGCCTCCGGTTTCTCAGGCATTACGCTATATCCTCGTTTGGGGTGGCAGTATCCTGCTCAATATCGGAGGTGTATATCTGCTGACCAGCATAGCAAATTTCAACTATTTGCTTTCGAAAGTTATTACTTCGTTTTTCATAGGCATATTCTTTAATTACTTTTTGCAGAAAAAATTTGTTTTCAGTGTAAATCATGAAAGTCGGAAAACTACAACATATTAGCCTGTTAATACTTATGTTGGTGTTTGTGCGTCACAACGTCGAAGGACAAGTTTCTGGACCCACGATCGTCAAAGGCAAAATTACTGATGCTGATTCCGGTGAACCGCTTCCACTTGTTGCCGTGGTTTTTGTAAAAACAATCACGGGTACCACCTCCGATGTAAATGGACACTACAACCTTTCCGGAAAAAAAAACTCAAATAAGGTTCAGTTTTCATGCCTTGGATATGAAAGTTCAGAAGTTTCCATTCTCACGGGTCAAACTCAGACCCTGGATATTCGCTTAAAACCACAGGTCCAACAATTGAATGAGGTGATTATTCAACCAAAGAAAAGTCGTTATCGCAATAAGGATAATCCTGCGGTTATGCTGATCAACCAGGTGATTTCGCATAAAGAAGAAAACCGCAAAGAACAGTTCAACACATACAGTTACGAAAAGTACGAAAAGACACAGTTCGCATTGAGCAATATTACCGAGGAATTCAAGAACCGCAGGTTTTTAAAAAAGTTCAAATTCATCTTTAACAATGTTGATACAACGAAAATTAAAGGGAAAGAGATATTGCCGCTCTATCTGAAGGAGACACTGTCGGATCATTACGCCCGGAAAATACCTAAGGCATCCATTGAGGTGATAAAGGCGAACAAAATGGTAACATTTGAAGGATATCTGAATAACAGGGGTGTGACCGAATATCTTAAGTACATGTACCAGGATATTGATATTTACGAACAGAATATCATGTTTTTGACCAATCTGTTTTTGAGTCCCATCGCGAATACGGCGCCTGCATTTTACCGGTTTTTTATTATGGATACACTGATGGTTGATAGCACCCGCTGTTATAAAATGCTTTTTGCACCCCGGAATAAGACCGACATGCTTTTTCAGGGTTTTTTATACATCACCTGCGACAGCAGTTATGCTGTAAAGAAGGTTGAAATATCGGTTCCATCAGAGATTAATCTGAACTGGGCGAAGGAGGTAAGAATCGAACAGGTTTTCACTAAAATTGGTAACGATGGCTGGATGTTAACACACGACGTGATCGGGATCGATTTTGGTTTGGCAAAAGACCGGTTGGGTATTTATGGTGAACGAATGGTTTCGTATAAGGATATTACCTTGAATCTGCCAATTGCCGACAGTCTCTTTAAACGCGAAAACCTGTTTGAACAAGATGGTATAGATAGCCGCGATGGCACTTATTGGCAGTTACACCGGCATCAACCGCTGACAAAATCAGAAAGTGGAACATACGCCATGATTGATAGCGTAAAGAGCCTTCCGGTATTTAAAAATGTGATGAATATCATGTTGTTGCTTTTTGCCGGTTACAGAGATCTTGGATACTTCGAAATAGGACCCGTAAATACTTTTTATAGCTATAATCCGATTGAAGGATACCGTATCCGGTTTGGAGGGCGTACAACCGATAAACTGAGCAAACGGGCCAATTTTGAAACTTACATGGCATATGGTTTTACTGATACAAAGATCAAATATTACCTGGGAACCACCTTTTCTTTGACCAAGCGATCCATTTTTGAGTTCCCGGTAAAATCAATAAAGATGAGTTATCAGGATGACACCAAAATACCCGGCCAGGAACTGCAATTTGTGCAAGAGGATAATTTTTTGCTTTCCTTTAAGCGCGGGGTGAATAACAAAATCTTTTATAATAAAGCATTTCGACTGGAGCATCTTAACGAATACAAGAACCATTTTTCATTCAGCATTGCTTATCAATTTCTACGACAACGACCCGCAGGTGACCTTTATTTTAACCGTATTGATTATTCACAGCATATCAATGATCCTGAGTTTATCGACATTTCCGAATTATCGCTTACGCTCCGATATGCGCCCAACGAACACTTTTACCAGGGCAAGCAATACCGCATCCCCCTGGCCAATAAATATCCGGTCACGCAGTTGCAAATGACGTATGGCTCAAAATTCCTGCAAAATGATTACGACTACCTGAATGTAAAACTGAGTATCAGCAAGCGGTTTTACCTGTCGGTTCTGGGATACACAGATGTGATTTTGGAAGGAGGCAAGATCTTCGGCAAGGTTCCCTATCCACTGTTGTTTATTCATAGGGCTAACCAAACCTATTCATACCAGATTGCTTCGTACAACCTGATGAATTTCCTTGAATTTGTTAGTGATGAATATGTATCGCTGAATATTGACCACTGTTTCAATGGCTTCTTTTTTAACAAGATACCATTGATTAAAAAGCTAAAGTGGCGTGAAGTCATTGCTGCCAAGGTTCTTTTTGGCCGGTTGACACCGTTAAATACGCCAGCCAATAATCCCGATCTTTTCCGTTTGCCCCTCGATGATTCAGGAACTCCTGTAACCTTTACCCTTGACCAGGGCCCCTATGTTGAAGTAAGTGCCGGGATTGCAAACATCCTGAAATTTTTCCGGATTGATTTCGTGAAAAGGTTAACGTATCTTGATCATCCCAATGTATCGAATTTCGGTATCAGAGTCAGGTTTAAATTTGATTTTTAATTGTATTATCCTATGAAAACGCACGCACAGAAATTGATTTACAAGTTGATTCAACCATTGGTAAAACTGCTGATCCGGATGAAGGTTACCCCTAACCAGATCACAACCATTGGTTTCATTGTCAACATCATAGCAGCCATTGTGATGATCTATGGTGGTGACCATGACAGTAAAGGAGATCTCAGGCCGCTGGGTTGGGGAGGGGGGCTGATCCTCTTCGCCGGTTTTTTTGATATCCTCGACGGCCGGCTTGCCCGCGAAGGGAAAATGTCTTCCAGGTATGGAGCGCTCTATGATTCAGTGATCGATCGTTATAGCGAACTTGTAATGTTTCTTGGAATTTGTTACTTTCTTATTTCCCATCACTATTTTCTCGGATCTCTTTTTGGGTTCATTGCACTGATCGGATCTATGATGGTTAGCTATATCCGCGCCAGGGCCGAAGGTGTGGGAATTGAATGTAAAACTGGAGTGATGCAGCGGCCGGAGCGCGTAATTATTATCGGTGTTTCAGCCTTGGTTTGTGGTATTGTTTCTGCCTGGTCAGGTGGGAATCAGAAGCTTTTTATTTCCGGGCTGCCATTTTCTGTCATCGAAACAATATCAATTTTTATTTATCCTTTGGTTGTCGTGGCAATATTTTCAAATGTGACAGCTATTCACCGGTTAGTCCATAGTAAACATGAACTCCAAAAATATTATTAAAAATCATTCCACTATGAAAACCAGTCTTATGACGATTCTTTTCTTATTTGGTTTACTCCCACTGAAGTATATGGGAACAAATGAATCTGATCATCCAACTGTTAATAGTAAATATCCTACGCCTCAGATTACCGGCAAACTACTGTTTTATGTGCAGCGAACCCACAACATGAATACTGTAATCTATGAGTTGAATTTTAAAACCGACGGAAAGCTTGACAAAAAGGAACCACTGCATGCATTATGGATCCGTTATGAGGAGGGTGGCGTTAGAAAAGAGCTCACGTTTATACAGAACCGGGTTTACGGACTTGACGTTCATATGCTGGAAAATGAAACATATCTCATACATTTCAAGTCAATGAAGCAGCGGGCGATTTATCTGATGCAGATCGGGAAAGACAATCAATATAAAGCAATGATCAGCATTAATGGTAAAATGGCAGAATTGACAAGCCTCTTTATTTGCTCTGTGACTAATTCGTTGGGAATCCCGTCATCCGTTGAATATATTAACATTAATGGGATAGATCACATAACGGGAAATATTGTAAACGAAAGAGTCATCCCATGAGTTAGCATATAAATCTGAATGAAAATGCAAAAAAAAACAGATCGTTTTCCTTCCGGGTCAATTATCCTGACCATTGTGACGATTGGGTACCTAACCATCATGTCGTTTCTGACCGGATTAAGGATAGAACATTGGATGATTATTCTTGCCTTTAACCTCCTCTTTTATGCTGGGAAAGGTACCCGTAAATTTATACTTGGGTTTGCGATTTTCGCCGTATTTGGCATACTGTACGATGTGATGCGTGCCTTTCCGAATTACCTGTACCATGATGTTGATATTGCCCAATTGTACCATCTTGAAAAACAAATTTTTGGGATAAATACACAATTTGCCAGGTTAACACCCAATGAATTCTTCGCGGCCAATCACCATGCACTGGCCGATTTCCTAAGCGGTTTTTTCTATATTAACTGGATGCCCGTTCCGCTTGCCTTCGCGGTGTATCTTTACTTTACCAACCGGAAATTGTTTTTGCATTTTGCACTTACCTTCCTTTTCGTCAATCTGATAGGCTTCTGCATCTATTACATTCATCCTGCCGCGCCACCATGGTATGTAAGTAAGTATGGGTTTATTCTGAACCTTCATACCCAAGGCAGTGCAGCAGGGCTGGCCAGGTTTGATCAGTTGATCCATCTGAATATTTTTGGTTCAATTTATTCAAAAAATTCAAATGTGTTTGCAGCGATACCCTCCCTTCATAGCGCCTATCCGGTCATCGTTCTCTATTATGGATTGAAAGCCAAATGCGGCTGGTTCAATTTTCTCTTCGGTTTGTTTATGATCGGTATCTGGTTTTCCGCCATATACTCAGGCCATCACTATACCATTGATGTGATCCTTGGAATTTTTTGCGCCATAACAGGAATCATATTTTATGAATTGGTTTTCATGAACCAAAGGATATATAAAAAATTTGTTATCCGGTATCTGCGAATGATAGACCGTTGATAAAAATAAACTACAGCTTTTTAATTGGAACATACAGCGCACGTATGACAACAGAGAAAAAAATCCTTGAAGCCAGCAACTACATATTTCTTCAATATGGATATCATGCTACAACAATGCAAAAAATTGCAAAAAAGGCAGGAGTAGGCAAGCCATTGGTACATTACTACTTTCGCTCGAAAGATAATTTATATAGGTTGGTCATAAAGAATGTGTTTGATCTATTAATTAATTTAGATGAAACAAATGCATCAGACAATGAAAATACTGCAAATTCAATCTGGTTCATAACAACTGAGCTTCATAATAATAAAGTTGCTTTCCTTCAAGTTGTTTATAAATTATATCCCCAGGACTTGGCAAGCATTATTAGTAAAAAAGGCATATCCATCGGTTGCAAGAATCCGGACTTGCTTAATTACTTGATAAAATAAAGTCCGGACAACCATCTCAAAAGCGGTTTGTATCTCAATCCAATTTGCTGACTTTTACTTCAGACCTAATAGTTATATGTTTCATTCGAACAAAGAATTATGAAATATTTATCGAAATGTTAGCGTTTACTAACTTGTTTTTATTATATTTGCATTCAAGTATTTCTTTACCAGATAGACTATGAAAACAATTTGTTATATTGATGTGCCGGAAAAGGAAAACGGCCATGGCGTATCAGTTCGTAAACTGCATGAGAGCGAATTTGTCCAGGTGGCTCATATCAAATTGAATCCGGGTGAAAAGGTAAATCCGCACACTACACCGGTAGATGTATTCTTTTACATTCTTGAGGGAATCTGTACCGTTGAAATCGGCACGGAGCGGCAACAGGTTTCAAAAGATACCCTTATTGAGAGTCCGGCCGGTATACCACATGCGTTGTATAATGAGAGTGCACTGGTGTCCAGAATACTGGTCGTCAAAACACCCCGGCCCGGGGCCAAACACTAGTCAACCCATCAAAAACAAAATTCTGATATGAAAGCGACTGATCACCTGATTCATGAGCACGAGGCAGTGCTAAACATGATAGAGATCATGGAAGCCGCCGCACAAAGGCTCGATAAAGGCGAGCCTGTGGAGGCGGGCGACCTTGAAGCCATGTTGAACTTTTTACGCATTTTTGTCGATAAATGCCATCATGGGAAGGAGGAAGATATTCTTTTTCCAAAGCTCGTGGAAACCGGTATTCCGAACGAAGGCGGTCCTGTTGGTATGATGCTTCGTGAACATGTGATAGGCCGTGGGTACATAGCCGGATTTGCAGATGGCATAGAGAAATACAAAGCAGGAGACAAGACAGCCAAAACAGAAATCACCGAAAATATCGGAGGATATGCTGAATTGCTTACATCACATATCTTCAAAGAGAACAACGTTCTCTACAAAATGGCCGACATACACCTCACAACTCAGCAGCAAACTGAACTCATGACCAATTTTGAAAAGCTCGAGGATGAGGTCATCGGACAGGGGAAACATGAAGAATTCCACAAATTGCTGGATAGATTATCGCAGCAATATCTTCTGTAACACATCCCATGATCACACAAACTGCCAACACCAGAAAAAACGATAATTGCGAACGATAAATTCTTAGAAAATGGGAAAGCCTAATTTGGAAACCAGGAAAATCGGGGAAATTGTGACTGATAATTTCAAGACAGCCGAAATATTTAAAAAATTCGGCATTGATTTTTGTTGTGGCGGAAATGTCTCCCTTCAACAGGCATGCGATGAGAAGAACCTTAATATTTCGGTTCTCTCAAAGGAACTTTTAATCCTTGATGATCAACCACAGGATAACAATTACAACTTCAAAAAATGGAATCTGGATTTTTTATGTGATTACATTGTAAATACGCATCATAAAACGGTGTTAAAACTTCTTCCGCAATTAATGTCTTATACACAGAAAATTGCTGACGTTCATGGCACCAACCATCCAGAGTTAACTCAGATCGCAACTTTATTTTCACAAATAAATGACGAACTTTTTCCACACCTGAAGAACGAAGAAGAAATTTTATTCCCTGCAATTAAGGATGTATTAAAAACCGGATCAGGACATTCAAAAGAAATTATCACATCTGAAATAGCCCGGATGAGCAAAGAGCACGAATTTGCGGGAGAGGCAATGGACAGAATAAATAAATTAAGCTCAAATTATCTTCTTCCGGCAGATGCATGCAATACATATACGGTTACGTTCAAACTTCTTGAACAATTTGAAGATGATCTGCATATCCATGTTCATCTGGAAAATAATATTCTCTACCCCAAGGCTTTGGCATTGTTAAACTAATTGATTCCAAATTATCAATCCCCCTGTCATCCCAACAAGAAATTCACCAATATTACGGGTGTCAGGAAAATAAATTCATTATTTTCGCATACATAAAATTACTACAAACAGGTGGTATTTGATGACCCTGCGAAAAACTACCGGGTATGCTGTATACATTCAACCTCAGAGCGCATTTGAAATCATCAGGAAAAATCTGGAAGTTTTCCAGTTCACTGCGGGTCTGAACCTTCGCCCCCTGACAGTTTTCGGCGAGGAGGATTTTTCGCAGTTACTTTTACGGAAATTTCGGGTTTAATAATGTGCGGTGGCCAACACCCTTTTTTTAATATACCAGTTCAACCTTTTTAGGCGTATTCATCACACTTGCATCCCTTAAATGAGAATTTGCAGGGTTTATTAATTTGTAAGGACGGTTAAATGCTTCCTGTGAGACCTTGAAGTATCGGGAAAGAGTTCTGATAATCTCCTTTGACAATCCTTTCTTGTAGTTCAAAATGTCTGAGACCAAGCCTTTGCTAACTCCTAATATTCCGACCAGGTCTTTCGCTTTCATTTTTTGGTCATGCATTAAGGAGTGCAATAATTCAATGGGATCAACTTCGCTAAGGGTGGTATGTTCAGCATCCCATCTCTCAATTAACAAAGTGAGTAACTCAATCTCATCCTGGACATCCTTGCTGTTACCACCTTTTTCCAGCAATTTCTCCAAAGCATCGCAATACTCTTTATATTGCGTTACAGATTTTATAATTGTGATTTTCATAGTCTTCCCTGTAAAAAGTATTAATACTCAAAAACAGTATATTGTTCGCTACGATTGCAGAGTTCATCGTATGCTGTATGTGTACCAGTCCAACAAACAAACAGGCCACTTTTTTGATGCCAAAATGACATTTACAAATCAACCGGTAATTATTACCCCCAATATCAAAGACAACTCTGTCATAACCTCCCCCAAGCAAATCAGCAGTACCAAAAGTTTGTTGAATATCCTCCGGTGTCTCCCAATCTGCATATTTTACTGCAGTTACCCAATACTCAAAAGAACGTTTACCTGCAGCATGACCAGCCACATATTCCTCAATAGCCTGCTTTTTTATTAAATGAACCCTCATGCAAAGATACGTTAATTTTTCATAAGTTCACGTTTTGTGAACTTATTTATTTTTCTCCCTCAACAATCTTTATCTCCTCCTCAGTCAATTCATACAGATCATAAACCAATAGGTCTATCTTCTTTTCCATGACACTTAAATCGACATTCGGATCGGATCTTTTGGCAAGGACAATTTGGTCAACCATAAGGTTTATAGGCATTGCCTGATCTTCGGTAAACGGAGCAATTGGAATTTGTCCAAAATAATCCCAAATTAACTGATAACCATTCTGAATAGCAGTACAGAATTTTGAAATAAGCCACCAACCCATTTTAGAGTTAAGTATTGCCAGTAAAACCATATCCCGTGTTGGTATAATCCACATTGAATCATTACAAAATACCCCACTCTCATCAAAAATAAAACATGGTTTAACCTGAAACTTCTGGTACAATATTTTTGAAGTATAAAACTGATGATAGTAATCACATGCCCTTAACTCCCACCAAAAATCTCCTTTGTCGGTTCTATTCTCTGCCTGTGCTCTAAAAGGTAGTAAATGGGCAGCTATTGCGGGATACTTTTCACTGAACCAATTCCATGCAATATCGTATTGCATATCACCATAATGTGGAGGAGGATCACTCACATGAAAGGGGTCAGAATCAGGTAAATTCCGTTTTATGGTAAATCCTTTCGGTATAAGAATCAGCCACTTTGTCGTTTCCGCTGTTGAATATGGCTTGATATCCCTTCCTAAAAGGAATGGTTTAATAAGTTCACTTGATTTTTGATCCTCCAGAATAAGTCGATTTTTTATTTCTTCACTTATCACAAATGCTTTTGTGAGGCCGGTTAATATACCTCTGAATGCATGCCCTGTGGTGAATTCGTTCAAAGATCTGAAGGATGATTTGATCCGGTTAAGTAATTTCCGGTCATCTACCGAGGCTATCGACCATATCTCATCTGTAAGATCGGAAACAACTATTTTGTTGGAAACAGATCTGGTATAATTTGCAAACCCATCATCAAATTGCAAGGTCTTTACTACGACGGAAGAAAACGATTCCGATGACTTTTGCTTTGAAGCATTCACGATACAAGGATAGGTTGTGGCTTCATTAAATACCTGCAAATCACCAAAATCAATAATCGATAGAAGTTGATTGCATAACAAAATTGTACGCAATGGCTTGCCATAACCGGTCTGCATCCATTTATTTGGCATAATGTAACAGAAATGCCCATCCTGCTTAAGTATTTCAAACCCTTTTTCAACAAAAAAAACATATAAATCTGAGGTGCCTGTGTAGGTAAGATATTTACCCCTTAAATAAGGTTTCTGCTCCTTAATCTCTTCTTGTCTGATATAAGGTGGATTCCCAATCACAACATCAAATCCCATAAAATCCCCTTCATCATTGAGCACTTCGGGGAATTCAAACCGCCATTCAAAGGCATTTTCGTAAACCTTATTGCTTTTGATCTCTTCCAGTTCCTCCTCCAGATTACGGATGCCGGATGTCAGATGATTGACTTTTTTGTTCCACCCGGCAAGCTCATTTTTGCTGCGATCGAACAAAGCGGTTTGCTGCGTAAGGTTAAACAATTCGCCATTCAGCTTTTTCAATTGAAGCAGGCGCTTGTCGTTGGCTGCCACCTCCGTTTCAAAATCGGATTTGATCGATTCGATCAGCATTTCCATCGTCCGTTTTTCCTCTTTGCTGGTGGCATTCCGGTACGACATGACTGCCAGCCGGTAGCTGTCGATGCTCCATTTGCTTTTCTTCAATGCCTGTTTAATATCTGCATCCAGCGCATAGCGCGAGATCAGCGAATTCCCGCATTTGATGTTGATGTCGATGTTGGGAAGGGTTTCCAGTTCAGGCACACACCCCTGCCCCTCCCTGCCGGCAGGGAGGGGTTGGGGGTGGGTATAATAGGCGTTCTTCAGCAACTCGATCCATAACCGCAGCCGGCATATTTTGACTGAATTCGGGTTGATATCCACCCCAAACAAACAGTTTTCAATGATGGTCTGTTTTTCGTGAAACAAAGTCTGCTGTATGCGCTGGCTTTCTTTGCTGGCGGGATTGTACGCGAAAAGCTCACCCTCTTCGTCCGTTACCATCAGCTCATCGTTCACTACTTCAACCCGGTATTCTTTCAATCGCCGGCCTTCACGGTCCTGCAATATTTTCAGGTCGCTTTTTAACGCGATGATCTCATTTAAGGCCGATACCAGGAAGTGGCCGGAACCCACGGCCGGGTCGCAGATTTTAAGGCTGTTGATGATGGCATTGGCCTCTGACCGGTCTTCTATCTTATCATAAACCTGGTCAATGTCCTTACAATCCCAGCCTTTGGCGTCATTGAACTTCTGCACAACCGCCCGTCGTATGGTTTCATGACATATGTACATGGTTATGAATCCAGGGGTAAAGAAGGAACCATCTTTATATCCGTTGATCTTTTCGAAAATCAAACCGAGAACCGAAGCGTTGATCAGGGTTTTGTTGTCTTCCTGGATCTCTTCTGCGCCTTCGCCTGAGAAATCATAGGCATCGAGAAAGGCAAAGAGATAGTCCAACCCGTTCATGGTCCCGGTCAAGCGTTTCCCGGTATTGTTTTTTAAAACGGTTCCCGGATGAACCGCAATGAGGCAGTCATCCTGGAGGTTGCTGATAAAAATAGTATCGCGTTCCAGTGCTGTCGGTTCAAAAAGTGAACTGTTCAGGTAAGGGACCTTTTCAAATAGCTTAGCCACCGCAGGATCGCGTTCCGTATTCTTCCTGGCAAGCACCCGAAAGAATAAGCTGTTCAGGGCATCATATCCATTAACTTTTTCACTGGCAAGGAAGACATAGGAAGGATCACCTTGATGGTAATTGATCAGCTGGGCTTCGAGCAGCTTCATGAATAAAATACGATTGATCCAGGTAATCGCCAGTTCCAGCGATACATTGAAAAGTCTTTCCTGAAGTGTTTCTCCAAAACGGGATGGTTTATCAAGCCGGCTGATCATATCGAGGCTGTCGAGCTGGATGATGGCATTCTCAAGGAGCGAACCCGGATCACGCTGTCCCTCCTTTTTCCGGCCGATGAGTTTTTTACTGCCTTCCTTTGTTTCGGTCAAACCGATGATGTGAAGCAATTCCGTATAAAATGCTTTGTCGAGGCTGTTGCTGTCGTTGGTAAAAGGAAGTTTCAGCAAATGTTCCGGTGAAAGCAGCTTATAAAGGGCAATGAGTTTGGTATCGTCCTGCTTGTCATCATTCCGCAGGGGTTTATCATACGCCCGGAAATCAAACATTGTAAAGCAAATCTCGGCCGTCAATCCCGAAAGGAAAGGTTCTGCAATCTGCCTGTAAAAGAAGTCGGTCGTATTTCCCGACAACCGGCCTTCTTCAAAATCGGTGAATTGTTTTACAAGGGTTTTATGCTGGGCGAACAATTTCTCAAAGAGGCCGGCATCGAATACGTACCATTCATAAATGTTGGTGGCCACGAGATGCTTGATTTCCAGGTTGTGGTTCGTGATCCGTTCGCGCAGGTAATACAGGATCAGTTCATGAAATGCTTTTGCATTCAGGTTATCCGGAACGATCATTTCGGATTTGTTCGAAGGTTTCTTGGTTTCGATCAGCACAGCGGGGAAGCTTTTTGCATCCGGGCCATTGTGGATTACAAGGTCATTGCGGCCTTTTGTATTGATATAAAACTTCTGAAAGAAAGTGTTTTTGAGAAAATCGCTCAGGTCATTTTTGACATGCTCTTCTGATTCGTATTCGTCCAAACCGTCCATCAGTTTGGTAAGGTTTGCCTTGAACCGTTCAATTTCGCTACGGGATGGCTTTACTTTGAGGTAAGCTTTGTTCAGGGATTTCCGGGGGGATAACAGGGATAGTTGCATGGTTATGGAATGATTCTCCTTTCAAAAGTAGGAAAAGAGAATGAATCCACCACAAGATTTATATGAAAAGGTATGCTGTTTCCCCTGGGAGATTGGATGTTGGGTATTTTTTATGATATTCTGAAAACTTTTATCAGATAAAATTCGACCCATTGCAAGGTATATGCGAACCTTTTGACGAAAGTTTCGTACAATATTAAATTTTAAATACTTACTTTTGATTGAGTATTCTCTTTTAGCGAAGATAGATGAGCGAAACTACTCCCCTTCCTTTTTTTTCAGCTACTGCATAATTTTCCTTTAAACGCCGGAAAAATGAAAACACGATTATCCCGTATCGCCGTTGCAGCCCTGTTTTTCTTACTGACTTTAAGTGTGGCGGGGCAATGTCCGCCGCCTGATGCCGCAGGTATTATTTCCGGACCTTCCCCTGTTTGCCAGGGAGTATCTGGTATCAATTTTTTTGTGGCCCCTATCCCGGGTGCGACGGGATATGTTTGGACCTTACCCGGCGGGGCTACCATCGTTTCCGGTGGAAACACCCATAGCATCCTGGTTGATTTCTCGGTTACCGCTTCAAGCGGAAGCATAACGATATACGGAACGAATGCCTGTGGTCCCGGGGCTGTTTCAGATCCTTTTTCCCTGATTGTAAACCCCCTCCCCGCAGCACCCGGAGCAGTCACCGGCTACTCCTCCGTTTGCCAGGGTCAGACCAACGTAGTTTACTCGGTTCCCGTCATCACGAATGCATCCGGATACAACTGGAGCTTACCCATCGGGGCCTCCATCGTGGCAGGATCCAATACAAACATCATTTCAGTCAATTTTTCCACCTCGGCCGTTACAGGAAATATTACCGTTCAGGGAACAAATTCCTGCGGTGTTGGCAGTAATTCAGCGGCATACCCGGTAACAGTCAGTCCGTTGCCAGGAGCAGCCGGAGTAATTACAGGCACTTCAACCCTTTGTACAGGTGCTACCGGTATTCAATATTCAGTTTCCCCGGTTTTAAATGCGAGCAGTTATCAATGGACACTCTCCCCCGGAGCCACCATTGTTGCCGGAGCCAATTCTTCAAGCATCACCGTTAATTTTTCTTCCATGGCTGCCAGCGGAACTTTCAGCGTTACCGGAGTGAATTCCTGCGGATCCGGGACAGCTTCTCCGGATTTCACCATCACTGTAAACCAATATCCGGCAGCCGCCGGTTCCATAAGCGGAACTGCCAGTGTTTGTCAGGGAAATTCGGGAATAGTCTATACGGTTCCGGCAATTGCCTACGCCACCGGTTATAGCTGGATTCTTCCGGCAGGAGCCACCATTGCATCAGGGACAAACACCAACAGCATTACGGTCAACTTTTCAGGATCGGCGAGCAGCGGAAATATTACCGTTCAGGGTACAAATTCCTGCGGATCCGGCCTCGTTTCTCCTTCCTTTCCGGTGATTGTGAATTTACTTCCTGAAGCTGCCGGAATCATTTCAGGACCTTCGGGTGTTTGCCAGGGACAGCCCAACGTAATCTATACCGTTCCCGTCATCGCTAATGCCACGGGATATACCTGGACGCTGCCTGCAGGCGCAAGCATCATTGCAGGGGCTTCCACGAATTCGATCACGGTGAATTTTTCCGCCGGGGCTTCCAGTGGGAATATTACAGTTCAGGGAACCAATGCCTGCGGTTCCGGTCTTGTTTCCGTTTCTTATCCCGTTACCGTGAATCCGACGCCTGCCGCAGCAGTCCCAATCACCGGCACCAGTCCGGTTTGCCAGGGACAAACAGCCGTGGTTTTTTCGGTTCCGGTCATTGTGAATGCGACTTCCTATATCTGGACACTGCCAGCCGGAGCAACCATTGTTTCCGGGGCAAACTCAAACAGCATCACGGTGAATTTCTCAGCGGATGCAGTCAGCGGGGACATTACCGTGAGGGGAACCAATGCCTGTGGTTCAGGCGCGATTTCCCCGGCTTTTTCCGTGACCGTCAATCCGCTTGCCGGTAGTGCCGGTTCAATCACCGGGACGGCTACCGTTTGCCAGGGTCAACCAGGGGTGATCTATTCGGTTCCATCCATTGTAAACGCCACCTCTTATTTATGGACCGTACCCACCGGGGCTACGATCGTTTCCGGAGCCGCAACCAACAGCATCACGGTCGATTTTTCAAGCCTGGCTACCAGCGGAAACATCAGTGTACAGGGAACCAATTCCTGCGGAACGGGCGTAGTGTCACCCAACTTTACAGTCACTGTCGGCGCTCTTCCTTCCCCGGCCGGAATCATCACCGGCAACGATGTTGTTTGCCAGGGACAGACCATGGCTTATACCGTCACAACCATTACAAACGCCACCAGTTATAACTGGAGTTTACCGAATGGTGTCACCATTATTACCGGAGCTAACACGAATAGTATCACAGTCATTGTTTCTTCAAGCGCTGTAAGTGGAAACATTACCGTACGGGGTGTAAATTCCTGCGGAAACGGCCTGCCGTCTCCTGCTTTTTCACTGACCGTAAACCCCCTTCCCGGGATGGCCGGTCCGGTTACCGGTAACCCGGCTGTATGCCAGGGTCAGAATGGACTGGTATACTCATCCCCAGTCATTCTCAACGCAACCGGATACTCCTGGGTATTGCCTACCGGGGCTATCATCGTTTCGGGTTCGAATACCAACATCATAACGCTTAATTTTTCAACCGGAGCCAGCAGCGGGAATATCAGCGTACAGGGAAGCAACGCCTGTGGCGATGGACCAATTTCCGCGCTCTTTGCAGTGAGCGTTACACCCATTCCCATTGCCAATGCGGGAATTGATGCCACCATATGCCGGGGTAATAATTACACGATCACAGATGCAAGCGCCTTAAATTATGCTTCTGTGTTCTGGACTACAAGCGGAAACGGGAATTTTGACCACCCAACCTGGTTACAGCCCACATACGTCCCTGGCAGCAATGATATTACCAATGGTTCGGTGGTGCTCACAATGACAGTTACTGGCAACGCACCTTGTTCCACACCGGTTTCGGATCAACTTACCCTTACCATAGAGTCTCCTCCCACAGCCAATGCCGGTCCGGATGCCACCATCTGCCAGGGATCCTCCTACACAGTTAGCGGGGCCGGAACAACCCATGCATCCGGTTATTTATGGACCGCTTCCGGGACGGGCACACTGTCCAATCCGGGCACCCTTACACCGACTTATACTCCAAATGCGATCGATGTTGCGAATGGGTCCGTTACCCTCACCCTGACGGCTTTTGCCATTGTTCCCTGTTCCCCTGATATGACCGACCAGATGGTCATCCATATCACGCCAAGGCCGACCGCAATTGCCGGACCGCCCTCTTCCACTTGTGGAACCAATCCTTTTACCGTTACCGGAGCAGGAGCTTCAAATTATTCCTCTTTTAACTGGACTCATTCCGGTACAGGCACACTGATCAATGGAAATACCCTTTCGCCAACCTATACCCCCAGCCTGGGAGATGTAACCACCGGGTCTGTGACCCTTACCCTCACCGTGAACGGCAATCCGCCCTGTATCGCACCTGCAACCGATGCTTTCATCCTCTCCATTAACCAGAATCCAACGGTCAATGCAGGCCCCGACGGCACCATGTGCACCGGACCTTATAATGTAACCGGAGCAAGCGCTTCCAACTACAGCCTTTTAACATGGTCGACCAATGGGGATGGATCTTTCATCAATATTCATTCGCTTACACCCATATATACCCCCGGGGCCACCGATATTGCGAATGGGATTGTAACCCTGACCCTGACAGCTACCGCTATTCCTCCCTGTACCGGAACCATTTCCGACAATGTGATCTATACCGTCATCAACCTTCAGGCCAATGCCGGCGCCGATGCCACCGTATGCCAGACCAGTTCCTACACCCTGTCGGGCGGTTCAGCAATCGGATATACCACTTTAGCCTGGAACACTTCCGGAACAGGTTCCTTCAGTAATCCGAATATCCTGAATCCGATTTATACGCCAAGCGGGGCGGATATTGCAAATGGAGCGGTGGTACTGACCCTTACAGCCACCCATGCGCCCTGTACGCCCGTTTCAAATTCCATGACCCTGCTGATCCGGTCAAACCCTGTTGCCAATGCAGGAACCGACGGAAGTATCTGCCAGGGTACCAGCTATACGGTGTTTAATGCATCCGCTTTGCACGCAGCATCGGTGTTATGGACTACTTCAGGAACCGGAACGCTTCAGAACCCCACTACCTTATCGCCAAATTATACGCCTTCCCTTGCCGATGTAGCCGCCGGTTCGGTGGTGCTGACCATGACGGCATATGCCCAGGCGCCCTGTATGGTGAATGATGTAGATGTTATGACAATCTTTATCACTCCCCGGCCGACTGCTTCAGCCGGTCCGGATGCCACCATATGCCAGGGAGGCACCCATACCATTTCCGGTTCATCGGCCACTTATTTTTCCACACTGAACTGGACAACCAGCGGCAACGGGACCTTTGCCAACGGGAACACCTTATATCCGACCTATACACCCGGAGCTCTCGACAACCTGCTCGGGGTAGTAACCTTAACCATGACTGCTTACGGGCAACTCCCCTGTTCGGTGAATGCCACCAGCCAGATGCTGCTGAATATCACCCGGGATCCCATCATGTACGCGGGTCCTGATGCAACCATCTGCGGAACTTCGACTTTTCCGCTGGTGAGCGCAACTGCACAACTCGCGTCTTCTATACTTTGGACCACTTCCGGAACCGGATCATTTTCGAATGCTACAGCATTACTGCCTATTTATACACCAAGCGGTGTGGATATTGCGAACGGCCATGTAACGCTGACGATCACCGGGACCAGTGCGGCGCCTTGTCTGCACACGGTTTCTGACAACATGCTGCTCACGATCATTTCACGTCCATTAGCCAATGCGGGTTCAAATGCTACGATCTGCGAAAATGCCAATTTCCCTATAACCACCGCTTTTGCCTCCTCCTATTCTTCCATCACCTGGACCACTTCAGGGAATGGCACATTTTCAAATGTCAATATTATTAATCCGGTTTATACGCCCGGAACAGACGATATAGCAGCAGGAACCGTCAACCTTACCCTGACCGCCAACAGCAATCCGCCCTGTACCGGCGTGTCGACAACATCCATGATACTGTCACTTTCCAGAATGCCCGTGGTGAATGCCGGAAGCAACGTTTCTATCTGTGAAGGGAATACCTACACTACCAGCGCTGCAACGGTACTGTATTCAACTTCCCTGACCTGGACCACCTCTGGCTCGGGATCGTTCTCAAACGCAAATGTGCTGAACACCACCTATACACCCAGCGCAGCCGACATCCTGAACGGATCCTTTGTACTTACCCTTACGGCTGATGCCATCGCACCCTGCACAGGTTCGGCAACCAGTAATATCACTGTCACCATTACAAGAACCCCTTCGGCCAATGCCGGCCCCGACGCTACCATCTGCCAGGGTTCCTTTACCATTACAGGCGCCACAGCACAACATTATTTGTCATTGCAATGGTCCACTTCAGGAACCGGGACCTTTAATTATACCAATATTATTGCGCCGGTTTACACCCCAAGCGTTGCCGATATCGCGGCAGGATCAGTAACCCTGACCCTTACGGCTGTTTCAAATACCCCATGCGGACCGCCTGCAACCGACGCAATGACACTGACCATTCTTCCTTTCCCGGAAGTATATGCAGGCGCCAATCACATTATTTGCCAGGGTCAGACCTATTATATTACCGATGCTTCTGCCAGCCATTATTCATCCCTGCTGTGGTCGACTTCGGGAAGCGGTTCCTTTGCAAATGGAACGACGCTTACACCAACCTATACGCCCAGCGCTGCCGATATCCTTACAGGATCGGTCACTTTAACGCTCCAGGCCAATGGCATCCTTCCCTGTACCAACTCGGTAACCGACCAGCTGACGCTTATGATCCAATCCTCACCCACTGTCATTGCCGGACCGGCAGGTTCCATTTGCCAGGGGAATACTTTTACCACCAGCGGAGCCCTGGTCACAAACGCCGCGTCCACAAACTGGTCGAGTGCAACCGGAGGCACATTTGCAAATCCAGGCCAGCTCACCACCACTTATATACCAAGCGCACTTGACATTAACAATGGAATGGCCACCCTTACCCTGACAGCCACCAGTGTGGCACCTTGTCCCGGTACGGTATCCGATACCCGTATTTTAACCATTACCCCGGTTTCAACCGCCAATGCAGGACCCAATGCGCACATTTGTGCAAACGCCACTTTCACCGTGAGCGGGGCTACGGCAACCCATTATCTTTCATTGAACTGGTCAACCACCGGAACAGGAATTTTTACAGGCAGCGGAACCTTAACCCCTATCTATTTCCCAAGCGCGGCCGATATTGCCATGGGAAGTGTGACCCTTACCCTGAATGCCATACCTGCAGCTCCCTGTCTTACAGCAGCCTCTTCAAGCATGTTGCTCACCTTCGATCCGGTTGCGGATGTTTACGCGGGCGCAGATGCCTATGCCTGTCAGTCGGGAAGCTACACCATCACCGACGCTGTTGCACACCATTATTCCACCATCAACTGGAGTACAAGCGGAACCGGTAATTTCACCGGTGGCAATACGATGAATCCTTCCTATTCACCCAGTCCGGAAGACGCTGCCGCCGGATCGGTAATCCTGACTGCAACCGTGACCAGTGTTTTACCCTGTATCGCCATAGTAACCGACAATATGGTTCTTCACATTACCCGTTTACCGGTTCTTTTTGCAGGGCCTGACGGAATTACATGCGGGAGCAATGGCTTCAATATTACCCTCGCCACCCAAACCAATGCTATCAGTGTGATCTGGACGACTTCCGGAAGCGGAACGTTCTCGAACAGTACGCAATTGAATCCGGTTTACACCCCAAGCGCAGCCGATATCCTTGCAGGCTCCGTGACCCTGACCCTGACCGGTATCAGCGGAGCAGGTTGTTCAACCAATCCATCCGATTCTTTCATTCTCACCATCATTGCCCCTGCTACAGCCAATGCAGGAGCGGATGCATCCGTATGTGAAAACGCCAGCTATACCATACAGGGAGCCACAGCCACCAATTATACCAGCCTGAACTGGAGTTCAACAGGAACAGGTGCCTTTACCAACGGAGGAACCATCACCCCCACCTACACACCCAGTTTGGCAGACTTTCTTTCCGGATCAGTGGTCCTCACCCTCCATGTAACGGCCACCTCCCCCTGCACAGATGCAACTGATCAGATGACCCTGACCATTATTCCGAAACCGGTTATTTACGCGGGACCGGATGCAACCACTTGTTCAGGTACAAATTTTGCAATAAACCTTTCCACCGCGCAGAACAGCGCTTCTTTATTCTGGTCAACCAGCGGCAGCGGGAATTTTTCAAATCCAAGCCTGCTTCACCCTGTATACATTGCGAGTGCAGCCGATATTACAGCAGGTCATGTTACCCTTACCCTCACCGGACAACCAAATAACCCCCCTTGCACCAGTGGTCCGGTAACCGATGACTTTATCCTCACATTTATCTCTGCCGCAACTGCCAATGCCGGGCTGGATGCCAGCATATGCCAAACAAACACCTTTACTGTATCAGGTGCAACTGCAGGCAACTATCTTTCAATCAACTGGACTACTTCGGGTTCAGGAGGATTTTCAGGCGGCAACACATTAACCCCGATCTATACACCCGGCCCTGCTGATATCGCTGCAGGTTCCGTCGTTCTCACCTTACATGCCACCGGAAACCCGCCTTGCACGGACGCTTCAGATAATATGATTCTTACCATTATACGTTCACCTTTGGCCTCAGCAGGAGCCAGCGCATCGAGCTGTGCGGGAAATGCCTATACTGTCGCGGATGCCTCCGCATCCAATTATTCTGGACTGTTATGGACGACAACGGGAACCGGTGTGCTGACCAATGCCGGGACCCTCACACCGACCTACATCCCAAGTGGCGGAGATATTTCTGCAGGCTCGGTGACCTTGTCGTTAACCGCCTATGCGATCACGCCCTGTTCAGGACAGGCCATCTCCTCAAAGGTTTTATTGATACAGGCAGCTCCAAAGGCCAATGCCGGCCCGGATGCAACGATTTGCCAGCCAGGTATCTTTACCATCAGTGGAGCGACCGCCGACTATTATTTATTACTGAACTGGACTTCAACCGGCACCGGTTCTTTTACAGGAAATGGCACGCTAACCCCTACCTATCATCCAAGTGTGGCCGATTTTTCATCCGGAATGGTAACCCTTACACTTCGTGCCACCGGAATCAGTCCTTGTAACACCCCGGCTACAGATGAGATGGTCCTTCATCTCGTTTCCGCTCCGGTTGCATATGCCGGGCTGGATGCTTCGGTATGTTCAGGTAACAGTTATACAGTGACAGGTGCGAGTGTGACCAATCAGGCTGGTTTCTTCTGGACGACTTCCGGCTTGGGAATTCTATCAAACCCTGCCACCCTGACCCCGACTTATACCCCCGCTATGGGTGAGACCGGGTCGGTGACCCTGACCCTGACTGCTGAGGCAAATCCGCCATGCACGGCAAATGCAACGGATCAGATGATTCTTGCCATCCAAAATCCTCCAAGCGCCAATGCCGGTCTGGATGCCATCATCTGTGAAGGATCCACCCATACGCTTTCGGGTACAGTTTCTAATAATGCTTCCTACCTCTGGTCGTCGAATGGTTCCGGAACTTTTACCAACAGCAATACCCTCACCCCCACCTATGTTCCGAGCGCCGCTGATGTTGCGGCCGAAAGTGTAATCATTACCCTTACTTCGATCGCCATCATTCCTTGTCAGATCAATGCCACGGATGATATGACCCTTACCCTGATAGCCAGGCCAGTCGTCAATGCAGGTCCCGACGCGACCATTTGCGCCAACGGGGGATACCTGCTTTCTCAAGCCTCTGCAAGTCATTATGCTGGTATTTTGTGGACCTCTTCAGGCGATGGAGTTTTCTCCAACAGCGGGTCGCTCA
>Ga0268283_1000322_pt1 | contig 37147 bp, 36 predicted proteins | sample saktaG_13_FD_190140 | JGI IMG/M metagenome (GOLD analysis project Ga0268283, IMG submission 190140) | Saline water microbial communities from Sakinaw Lake, British Columbia, Canada - sak_2013_06_06_36m | ecosystem: Environmental > Aquatic > Non-marine Saline and Alkaline > Saline ...
ATACGATTTAAATGCTTAAGATGGAGTGAAATTATAGTACTCAAATCTTTTGCAGAAATTACACTTTTAGCGTTTTTCTGAGAATAACATGCTGATATCATTCAATGGTTAACCGGACAGCAGTGATGTCTGATATCTGGAAACATCTCTGGTCAGAAGGTCCAAATCCAATACCGCCGCTTGTGCACCGATAAAAAAATCAGGCAATGCTTCATGGCAAGGCGGACCCAGCGCTGACGATATTTATATCTTCTGCCTGATATCCCAGATGCTTTCCCCCGTTCCCCTTCTTCTGCCTAACAGATAGATTTCGTTCGCATAGGGCCTACGGCTCATCCGCCGTGATCAAACGGATCACTCTCATGCATCACCTTTCGCCCGCTGTTCTACCGGAACAGCCCATCCCTCCCTATCTCAGATATCGAGGGCAAAACGGATTGCACGCCCGACTTCAGCCATTTTTGACAGAGGCAGGAATGCGATCAATGATCCAATCTTCCTCTTTGAAACAGTCTGCAAGTGGTCGCAATTGACAGCGCAATCCTGGGGCAAGCCTTCGGCTTTCGAGAGAAATGCCTCAGAGGGTATATTACGGATTGTCGTTGTGATGGGAGCGATTGTTACCTCCTCAAGATATTCCAGCACAGAATCTCGGGTCAGGATTAGAACCGGCCGTTTTTTGTCCGGCGACATGAACTTGTACCAACGTATTTCACCGTGTTTCATTCATCACCCCAAGCCTGCTCGGTTTCCCAAACCGAAAACTCATCGGCGGCAACCGGGTACTGCTCGTACCCTCGGCGATGCCTGCGTTCCAGTTGCTCAAGGCTATGGCGCGTAAGGGCGTCACGAAGCGCCTTTCTGGCGAAAGCAGAGCGGCTTGTCTGGAGTTCCTTTGAAACGCGATCCACCGCTATTACAAGATCATCATCAAGCGTCATCTGAATGGTTCTCATATCGCACCTCTATATGTGGCTTTTTATAGCTATGTTAATCCACGTCAAAAATGATGTCAAATCGATTTATCCGTTTCTCCATGACCCCGAGCTTTAAAAGCACACCTGGCTGTCATGCGCAGGAATCACGCCAGTCCCAATGTTCGAAACTTTAGGGTAAAAAAGTGTATGAAATTTTCAGAATAGATTGACAATCAGGAATGAATTATCGGATTAAATGGGCCTCTGTTGGAGGCCCATTTAATTTTGGAAAGGAAGGACAGCCAAGCTTTGAGCGGCGACCAGAAAGCGGCCGTTAAGGCTACGATTCAAGAAGACGTGAGCGTACTTTGCGCACCCACGGCATTTGGCAAGACCATCTCTGCAGCCGCGCTGATTGCCATGCGCAAAGTCAGCGCCCTGATCCTGGCACACCGTATCGAACTTCTCCGAGTGCCACCACCTGTCCGCTTTCTCTTTCGAGACTATAGAAAAAAGTCAGTTGTCAGTTGTTTTCAAAAGCCTCCCAGGATCTCTTTGCTTTCACCTCATCAATGAGAAAGCGCACGCCCTGGTTGTCCGATGCGTTCAGCCAGAGCATTTGATCAAAGATGCGCTCTGCCTCGTCAAAGCATCCAAGACGCCAGAGGCACAGCCCATAGCCATGCATGCATCGCAGAAACGGGCGGTTGTCGATATGGCCCCAAAGCAATACGCCGTTAAAGTCATTTCCCAGAGACAGTTTGCCGATGCGAAAACCGACTTCGTAGTGGCGAATGGCATCCTGCGGGCTGTGATCAAAAAAGAAATTGCCTAGATGCGAATGGGCATCGAGGCAGCGCAGGTCCGCCTGGCACAGATCCATCAAGATCTTTACAGCATCTGCCCGCTGGCCGGCATTTTTGAGATCGTTGGACCGCGTGATGGGATCATCAAAAGGATCATCAAGGTTCTGACCAGGCAACACCTGCTCCATTTCAAACATCGGGCGAACGCCATAAGCGATGATCGGCCTGGCCCACTCTTCGATGGGCTCGCCTTCTTCTCCCCAGTAGTGTTCCTCGGGATCCCACATGCCCATGTCCACAAGACCCAGAGGCATCAGATCGAGAGCCTCCGCGTCGATCCGGGTCGATTGAATCTCTCCGGAAATATACGGATGCCCAGCATAACGCCACTGTTTCTGTGGTTTAACCGTGACAATCGCGCCAGGCGCCACATCCCAGATGCCACCCGCCCGGAGCGTAACGGTCCTGTCACTGCCCAGCAGACGGCACCGGGCGGTTCGCTCCTTGACCGAAAGCGCAATCAGTTCGACCGGTTTGCTCAGATCGATGTCATCTGCTGTGATTTTGCTCATTCACCATATCCCCTCCGAATGTGGGTCACGATCCGTGTCGTCACCCTGTCTTAAAAAATGCTGCGGGCATGTCACAAACATGGCCCTTTTTGCGAGGCACCATATGAGGTTATGAATCAGATTCGGTTCTGCTCATATGTCCAGATACCGGCCTTTACCATAGGTTGGATCAGCGCCTTGGGAAAATCCCTGGCGATGTTTTTCAGGTACACCTCCAGTCCGTTTTTGGCTAACATCTATCTCAGATGCTGTCAAGGATATTCAATCGCTGTTTTTTCAGATGCATGATGCCATGAAACCATCCCAAATCATGAACTTCCGAACATCTGTCGATATCATGATCAGACCGGTCCATCTGATTGGAATCAAAATGGATCTGAAGCAAACCGCTATCTTTCTTGCGGAAAAACGGATTTCCGGTACCCTGGTAGCCGCAAACGGTATATCCTTTGTTGTAATCCCAAAGAAGCCCATCGTCAGCAAAAACATCGAAGCACGGCTGTTGAAGTTCTTGAGAACCCCCGCCAAATCTGTAGACACAAGCCTGTTTTTTTATGATCGCTGTAGAATCCCGCGTGAAGAGGCTTCGCGCGGAATCGTGTGCTTTCTTAGCCGGAACCCAAGATGGAGGACGATCTCACCAGCTTCAATTTCGCAGATAAACGGATAGAGCGAGAAGGGACCCGTCAACGGTTTGTTCATGCATTATCGCACGCGTTCAGGGATTCAGAAACAGCCCGGTATCGGCTCGTTCTGCGAGAAAGGCTGCGTAAGGACGCTCCAGGTGCCGGCTGGAGAAGAGATAGACCGCTCCGGTAGAGGTGGTGATGAAGGAGATGTCGTCAAATTCCGGGTCGGCTGCCATGGTCTTTAGGCCGGCTTCGATTTGTTCGGGAATCAGATCAAATGGGGATTGCTCGAAAAGTTCCAGGGGCAGCGGCCGGGGATAATCCGCCGAGTTTCTCCTGACCTCTTCGGCAATGAGGCGTACCGGTGAGGACTTGCTGTCCAGGATGCCGGCATAGGTGCGGCTAAGAAGTGGCTGTGCGTGGTAAAGTATCTCGCCGGAGATGCTTGTCAGGGCGGCCAGATCCGGGTTGGCAGCCAGTGTCTCAGCCAGAAGGGCATCCATGTCCGGAACGCCGGGTTCCCCGGGGTCAGGCAGGTTGTGAGCCCGAAGCTCAGCCAGCAGCGCATCTTTTCCCACCAACTGCCCGGCCATGCTCGCCTCCCGGATAGCCATGGCAAGGGCCTGGCAAGCGGTTTGGCTTTCCTGGCCGGTCATCCCTTGACCCCCGGCACAAGTTCTTTCGCTGCCAGCCCCTCGTCTACCGATTGAAGCCCCAACCGGGCGTAAGCCTTCGCAGTGGGCGCCCCGGTGGCCAGGGCGTAGAACCTGGATTCCAGGCTGTCGTCCCCCGAATAGCCGCGTTCCTTGAGGGGAGAAGCCACCCAGGGCCCCATCCAGTTGCACAGGCCCAGGCTGTCGTGAATTTCCTTGCGGACCAGCGACCACCGGGCTCGCCAAGCTTTATGTATGTTCATGGGAGTGTAGTCGCCAACGCCGTCCACGGCTTCGGGAGATCCCCAGATCTCGGTGGCCAGCTTCTTTTGCACCGCCAGGGGCAGGCCGTTTCGAATGAAGTTCACGTGGGAGTGACACTGGGCATCGCGGTTATACTGGGTGTTGATGATGACTCCGCACTGGCCGTCGTCTTCATTGGCGTGGTGCTTGGGATGACCGAGTTTCCAGTAGGCGGTGGCGGAATCCTGAGTCCAGACATCCTCCGGAATGGACCAGTGGGCCAAAAGCCCTCCGGTGCCAAGGCCCAGGGTCTGACCCAGCTCGCCCTGGCGCATGGCGATGCGGGGAATGATCTCAAAGAGAAAGGCCGGATCGCCGTTTTCGTACTTGTCCCAGGAAAACGAGGCATACTCGTCGGAGCCGATCTTGGTCTTCAGCGTACCGTCGTAATAAAGCTTGATCAAGTCGCACTGCAGTTGGCCGTAGTTGCACCAGAGCCCCAGATCGTCGGCCATGTGCATGCCGACCATGCAGGCTTCAAGAGCCACTGGGCCGGTAAGGCCGCCTGGCAGTTGTTTGAAAAAAGAACGTCCGAAAACCATCCCGCCGCACGTATTCTGAGCCACTTCGCGGATGCCGTACTTGGCTTCCAATGAAGGGACTTTCAGGATGGTGTGGCAGCGGATGGGGCACCCCGTACAGCCGTTACCCCGCACCGTGTACCGCCAGGCCTGGTCGCCCAAATAGAAGGCGCCGCTGTTGGAACGAAAGGAGATTCGGTTCAGGTCGTAGAGACCGCCGTTGATCTCTACCGGCGGCTCTGCTGCGCCCCAGCGTTTACCAGGGGCACCCACCCAGCGGGAGCTGGGATTATAGTACTCGGACTGCGGATGTGGGAAGCTCGGCACCACGTGTTGATTGTTGGCGCCCAGGATAGACAGATGAAATTTGACCAGACGCTCCCACTCGGATTTATCTCCGGCGATGCGCACCGAACCGCTGCCCTGCACGGCAATGGTCTTGAGATTCTTGGCGCCCATCACTGCGCCGACACCGCCGGCCGAGTGGGAAACCGAATTCATCACCACGGACAGGGGCACCAGGTTCTCGCCGGCCTGACCGATGGCTGCCACGACGCACTCCGGCCCCATCTCCTGACTGATCTCCTGGGTGGTACGGCGGATCCCGGTGCCCCAGAGATGCCCGGCATCGCGGATTTCGATGCAACCATCGCGGATGAAGAGCCACACCGGCCGATCGGCCTTGCCCTCGATGATTAACGCGTCATAACCCGCATACTTGAGTTTGGCGGCGAAATGGCCCCCCATATGCCCGCTTGCCACCAGGGGCTGGGGACGGCAGGAGGGAAAAAGGGTTGTCACTGCGGTGCGGCCGTTGCAGGGAACGCCGGTACCCGCCAGAACTCCGGTGGCAAAGACGATCTTGTTAGCGGCGTCAAATGGCGCGGTTCCCGCCGGAACCTCCTCCCAGAGGACCTTATAGCCGATGCCCGTACCTCCCAGCACCTCCCGGTATTTTGCAACGGTATCTTCCAGGCTGATCTTTCCGGTGGAGAGGTCTACCCGCAGGACTTTGCCTCCAAAACCTCCCTTTTCTGCCGCCATGCTGGTCTCCTTGTGTTTTTAGGGTCGGCTTGCAGTGAATTCCGTTATCGGGGCAAATGGCAATCCAGGCATCCTTTGGCTTTCTCGGCGGAGACCACCCGCAGTGTAGCCCTGCGCTATGTCCCCTGGCGAGTCATGTCTCGCCAGGGGACATAGCGCAGGGCACCGGACGGGCATGCTTCCACGCATTTGGGATGGCCCTGGCAAAGGAAGCACTTGGTGGCTTTTTGACTTTGCTCATCGAAGTTGATCATGTTCCAGGGACAGGCTCGCTGGCACAGACGGCAACCGACGCATGCAGACGTATCCACGATGCGGGCGCCGGTTGCCGGGTCGGCGATGATGGCGTTCTCGGGACAGGCCGTGGCGCAGGGCACGGGGTGAGGGCACTGCCTGCAAGTATCCGCAATGAACCGGCCGCTTCCCCAGGCGCCCTGCACCCGAACCCCGCCGGACGGTCCCTCCGGACCGAAGTTAAGGTTTCGGCCCACCTTGATCCGGGCCAGGGAAGGCTGGGCGCGGCCGTCGTTGAATTCCGTGCAGGCCAGTTCACAACGCAGGCAGCCCACACAGCGGCTTGGGTCGGCCAGAAGAAGCCCTTTCGCATTCTCGATGATGATAATGGGCGCATCAGCCCCCCAGACGCGACCGATGTTCAGCACCGCCAGACTGGTGACGGCGCCGGCGGAAAGAAAGAGAAACTCGCGACGCGAAAGTTCGGCGCAGAATCCGGCCGCCTTGGCCGCACGCAGCATCATTTCCGGTCCCATCTCGGATTTCATGTTCTCTCCCTCCCTTAAAATACCCTTATAACTCCGGTTCAAGCCTTGATTTGAAGGTATTTCAGTGGCTTTTTCGGCAATACTAATCAACATTGCGGCCCGTGTCAAATGGATCTATTTGACCGACTCAAAGTTCACTTATTAATAGTGGTTAAGGATGCATTTCAGGAACCGCACCTGTTTTTTCATTGTAAACGGATGCCAGGAAAACGTTTGCCAGCGGACAGGTAATGAGAAACCCGATAAAGACGGATCCCCCCAGGGCAATGATTCCCATATAGAGCACCACAACGACAACATGATCCAGGATTTGGCCTTTTACAGCCATACGGCAACTTTCCTTTACGGCGTCCACAACCCCCAAACCCTTATCCGTCATCAACGGCAGCATATAAAGGCAGCAGAACGTCACAGCAACAACAATCAGAAAGCCGGGCAAAAACAGCACCAGAAAGCCGATCATTATCGCAATAAGAGCGAGAACGCCAAATCCCAATAGCGGAAAGAAAAGACGCATCTGAGAAAATATATCCTGGACTTTGGGTTCGCGCCCCTCGCGAAGCATTAAAATGATGGATTGAATATACCCTGCCATTGTTACGGGTCCCAGAATGCCGCATGTAAATCCGCTGACCAGCGTCATGACCAGTGTCATTAAAATGAGGGGAACGATATTGGAAAAAGTGAGTTTCCATGCTGTTTCAATATGCCATTTAAAGTCCATGTTCACCCCTTGTGTTCTGGGTTATAATAAATTGTCGCATTCCCATTTGCGGAAGAATCGATTTGCCTGTTTTTGAGTATACCCCAAAGCATTAATTTCTTCTTAATGCCAGGCTTCAGGAAAGGCCTTTTTTGCCCATTGCCTCCCGAACCGCCAGGATCACATCTTCCGGGCCGGGCTTAAATATTTTTTCATGGGTGGGTGCCACGGGCACCGGGATTTGGGGCGCGCCAACGCGCTTGACCGGGCCTTTAAGAGCATCGAACGCCTCTTCGGCAACCATGGCGGACAGCTCCGCGCCGAATCCACAAAAGCGGATGGCTTCGTGCACCACGACCAATCGACCGGTCTTACGGACCGAGTCGAGGATGCATGCCTTGTCCAGGGGCACCAGGGACCGCAGGTCAATCAACTCGCAGGAGATTCCCTGCTCAATCAAGGGGGTAAGCGCCTTCATTGCCGTGTGCAGGGCCGCACCATAGGCCACGATGGTGCAGTCGGCCCCCGGCGAGACCATGCGGGCTTTGCCCAGGGGTGTGCGGATATCGCCGGCCGGCACTTCACCGGGCATCCGGTAGAGCATCATGTCCTCGACCACGATGACCGGGTCCGGGTCAAATATGGCGCTGAGCAGCAAGCCCTTGGCATCTTCCGGTGTGGCCGGCCAGACGATTTTCAGACCTGGGCTGTGTGCTATCCATGCTTCAAGGTTGTGAGAGTGCTGACTTCCGGCGCCGAAGCCTACTCCGGCCTTGACCCGTACCGTCAGGGGAAAGCTAGATTTGCCGCCGCTAATATAGCGCAGCTTTCCGGCATGGTTGACAAGCATATCGCTTGCCAGGGTAATGAACGGAAAAAACATGATTTCCACGATCGGCCGCAGACCCATGCAGGAGGCGCCCACGGCAAGCCCGGCAATGGCCGCTTCGCTGACCGGCGTATCCTTCACCCGTCCGGGGCCGTATTTTTTCAGAAGACCGTGGGTGGCCATGTTGGGATCCTGGTGGATGGAAACCCCCACGCCTTCGCCGGCGATAAACACCGTCTCATCGATTTCCATGGCAATCGTGAGGGCTTCGTTCAAGGCTTGTCCGAATGTTTTTTGACTCATGGCATGGCTCCTTTCAGGCATTGGGGGGTTGGACGAATACATCGGTCAGGGCGGTTTCGGCTCCGGGATATGGACTGGCGTCGGCAAAAGCCACGGCTGCCGCCACGCGCGTTTCGGCATCCCGGTCAATGGCCAGAATTTGGGCATCATCGAGCACGCCGTCATCCAGGAGCTTTTCGCGGTAGCGACGGATCGGACACCTGGCTGCCCAGATCTTCAGCTCCCCGGGGTCAACATAATGCTGGTGGTCCTGCTCCCCATGGCCGCGCATGCGGTAGGTCAGGGCTTCGATAAAAGCAGGCCCCTTGCCCGAACGGCAGTGCTCAACCAGCTCGACGCCGAGATGGTAAACCGCCTCCACATCATTTCCGTCTACGCTCCGGCCTGGCATATCGTAGCCTCCGGCACGCTGGGAAATGTTGCGGGTAGCGCAGTGCTCTTCCGGGCGCTGGGCGCCTGCCCAGCAGTTGTTTTCGCAGACGAACAAAAGCGGCAGCTTCCAGACACCGGCCAGATTCATGGCTTCGTGCACGCTCCCCTCGGCCGCTGCACCATCCCCGAAAAAAACCACGGTGATGCCTTTGGCACACTGATACTGTTGTGCAAAGGCCGCGCCAAGGGCCAGAGGCGGCCCGGCGCCGACTACCGTGGATGTCATCAGTACGTTGACATCCGGTACGGCCAGATGCAGGGTTCCGGCCTTGCCGCCGTTGACGCCTGTTTCTTTGGCCATGATCTCCGCCATCAGGGAATTCAGGTCCGCGCCCCTGGCCAGCAGATGACCGTGGCTGCGGTGATTGCTGACGATGACATCCGCCGCTTCAAGGGCTGAAACGATGCCTGCGGCGACCGCTTCCTGGCCATTGGCCAGAATCTGCATACCCGGCATCCGATTAGGCTCCTGACAAAGGGTCACGATCTTTTCCTCGAACCTGCGTATCCGTATCATACGGGTATAGAGCCGTATTCGAAGGTCTGGGGCAATTTGGTTTTCTGTCATAAAACCTCCTTATGGGTATCCATTCTTAATTTGAAATCTCTCCGTAATTTGTAATGAGAAAATAGATATTCCCATCGGCGGAAAAATCCGAACTGTATTGTAAATCCACCCAAATATGAGTGATTCCATCCGGAAACAGAACATCAGGAATATGGACCGTCAAATCATCGGATAATGTTGATGGTGCACATAAAAACAACGGGTTGTTTATAGTATCATAACTATCCAATTTAAAGAGTATTAAAGCCGGGTATGTCGGATTGAACTCATAACCCAAATTCGCCCGGAACGATTGGGTCCCCGATATTGGATTGCCATAGGAAAGGTAGGGTATATGGAGCAGTAAATTTCCATCCAAAGTAGCCGTACAATCAGTTGGCTTTGGCGCCTGGGTCACCGTCACTTCCATCGGGCTGCCATTCACCGGGCTGCCCGTTTCGCCTCTGGCGGTTATACGGATGGTAGCTGAGCGGCTTGATATTATGGTATTGGCGGAATAACTGCATTTGATTGTTCCGGAATTGCTTCCGCTGTTCCCCGATGTGATCAATAGCCATCTGCCTCCGGATGTCACCTCCGCTGTCCAGGGCATGGTTCCGGTTCCGGTATTGGAAACGCTGAATGTGATGACCCCTGCGTCTTTACTCACATTTCGGCTGACAGGGTTCACGGAAAGAGCTGAGTATCCCCCGCGAACCGCACGGACATAGTTGGAAGTGTTCTTAATGAGCGAGTAGTCGTCACCGTATGTGAAACTCACCCCCCACGCACTGGTCTTATTCGCCGCATCTGATGTAGAGGACCAATAAAAGGCCCAGGACGTATCCATACAATTGGTATTGATGGATGGCCGAAAACGACTGTAATCCACCAGGCTTTTTAATTCCTTGATATTCGGCATACGCCAGTCCGTAAACCCGCCAAGGCTCAGCCCTTCACAATAAGCCAGCGCCTGCTCCCATGTCTGGGTACTGGTGGGACCGGTTTGCTGCCACATCAGACCCGAGGATGTTTCTGTTACAGTGCCATCGCCATTTATTATACAACCGTCTGCAGCAGTCGAGGCATCATCAACAGATAATTTTCCCGCATCATCAAAGGACCCGGTTGCCGAATGAAGAAATGATTCAGACTGACCTCCACGAACTGCACGGACATAGGCGACAGCGTCCTTACCCCAATCGAAGGACCTGCCAAGGGTGAATTCAACGACCCACGCGCTGAGCGCATTGTCCGAGTAGGTGGTAGCTGACCAATATTGGGAATTCACATAGTACACGTGTGTATCGGGAAAATACCAGTGATTTATTGTCGACCCTGGAGAGTCACTACTATAGTTGATACTATAGTCAACAATGTACGTCAGTTCTTTGATTGTAGGAAGCCGCCAGTCGCTGTAGCCGCCATAATGTGCGTTATTCAATGCTTTAAGAAACGCTTCGGTATCCGTGCCGATGCTTCCCGCAGCGCCGCCATTGGTAGCCGGGTTGCTGTCATACCAGGTATAATTGTTATCCGCATCGTGTGAATCGTTGTAGTTTTTGATCCCATCCTTGTTTGATTTCATCTCCCAGATCAGGCCGGTGACATTGTCCCTTACCATCGCCCAGTACGAGGCGGAATCCGGCAGCGCATTGCCGCCGCCGTCCAGCTTGGTGAAGGACATCGGGTTGATAATATAGTCGGCGTCCTGACCGTAAAAGGCCTGACCGGGTGAACCGCAGGTGATCATACCGCCGACATCGTTATAGCAACTCAACTGCCCGGTATCCGGCACAAATGCGGCTAAAGCATCTTCCGAAAAAAACAGTACGGCAATGCACAAAAACATTCTCATCCGCCTTGATTTTTTCATGACAGCCTCCTTTTCATTTCAGAAACGTTGCACAAGCCATAATTCCCAAAAAAAATGGACAGCCTTCTAATTTCAATATGAAAATCAAAATAGCATTTATCTCGGTTTTTGCCATCACCATGAAATCTGAACTGGGCAATTAGATGGGTTCGTGCTCCCGTTCTGGCGACTGCATCCATGACCCGAGCGCTGCCTTGGCGACAAACCGGTTATCGGGAGGAGCAATTTCGCGAACACCTTGCTGAATTCCTGCCACAAGCGTGTCCATATCCCTGACATAAAGGGACCAAATGTGTCAAGGACGGAAACCGTTATGTTATGAATATTAACTTATATTTCAATAGAATATTTATTAATTTACATATCATAAAAAACGGATTGACAGAATTGAAATTTCGGTTATATTAGTTCGATATTTATCGAATATTAAAAGTATTAAAATAAACTTGATAAGGCTTTGAATTTATGGATTCAGCCAAACTGTCAAAAATCATGAAAGCACTGTCAAACCAGACGCGCCTGGAGCTGTACCTGCAAATTGCCAAACAGAGCGAAGCCAATTTTGAAACAGGTTGTGAATGTTTTATCACGGACATTGTCGGATCTTTAAGCATCGGTGCTCCGACCATTTCCCACCATTTAAAGGAGCTGGCAAACGCAGATCTGATTATTACCGAAAGGCGGGGGAAATTTCTGACAGCCAGAATCCATAAGGAAACCATTCAGGCGGCTAACGCTATTTTATCCTTGATCGAAAAATGATGAAACCTTGCCTGCCGTGGCATCCGTGGTCATATCGCGTCGAAAATGCGTATTGTGGGAAAAGTCATCCGTTCGCCAGCCCTGGCGAATTGTTCAGGAATCGACAACTAGACGCTTTCATTTTCATCTCCAGCGTACAAAAGGGGATCAGAGCCGAAACAAACTGCTGTTCGGTATGGCAGCCATCCTCAAAAATAATCAATCCGGATCCCCTTAACTATGACTGAAGATAAAGGAAACATCTCGTGGACAACAGACGTACTTTTTTAAAAAAAGGTTCATTCGCGCTGCTGAGGGTATAAAAGGGTATAAAAGGGGGTATAAAAGGGGGGTATAAAAGGGACGGGGTATAAAAGGGACGTTGTAAAGTTTTTAAGTTTAAAATAGAATATATCTTTTTCTCTGCAATCTTGTGACCAAGACTAACGGAATCACTGACGGACGGAAGGGTGCATTCCCATTTAGTGGCATAGTAGTTCACCACTGCGGTTAAGGTTGAATAGGTTTTTTAGCATATTTTCCCATCTTCCACAAAGCAAGGTGCTTCGTAGGAAAAGCATAACCTCGGCGGTACTTTCTTTCCAGAAAATTCCCGGGGATTTCAGCCGCAGATTGATTACCCGACGGATAGCACTTTCTACGCAACCACTTCCGGTAGGAAGCCCCAAATTCCGGAAGGTACTATATCGCATGCGATGATAATTTTCCAAAAAGTAATTTTTGAACTTTTTCAAGGCTTCTTTCCGTTTTGGGGGTGATTGTATAAGAGCGCATATCTGGCTGAGGATTTCTCTATGCCTGCCATGCCACAGAAGGTTTTTCCAATCTGTGATGATTTCCGTCAGCTTTTTCGAACCCAGGCTCTCGGGCAACTTGTCGATTACCTCTTGCAGGTTTTGCTTTGCATGGGTGTAATCGATGATTTCATAGTGGGATTTGATCCCGAGTTTTTGCGCCAGCAGCGGAAAGCGTTTCCAATAACTGCGGGCGCCATCCCCACAAAAAACCACGTTGCGGGCACCTGGAGCATTCAGTTTTTTCAGATACGCTTCGAGAAGATCAAAGGCGCCATCGATTCCGGCCAGTGTGGCATCGTATATAGGAGCAATATCCTTACACGGGTTGCCGTTTATATCGAGCAGCTGAATAACGATCTGGATTGGCTCCCGCCAGTCGGTATGATAGCCTTGCCGTTTGAGGTTTTCAGGTCTTCTTCCCCGTTTGGTTCTGCGTTCTCGAAGACGGCCCCCATCCATGCACACAAACAGGATGCGACCAGAGGCGCTGTCGGCATTGGTCAGCGCGATATCGTTTCGGCTCTGCATGGCTTTCATCCCCAACTCCATGCAGAACCGCTGGATGGTTTTCACATTGAGTTGAATACCATATGAGCGGAGGGTCCGTTCAGCCACATCAAACGATGGACATAGCAAGGCGGACTGTACAGCCGAAGATACTATCAGAGTGCTGGAACGGGATAGAAAACCCAGATACGATAGTCCCACATGAGAGCCAGTTCCAGTGGTTCTTTTCCTGCTTTTACGGCCGCAATGTCTTTTGGATACAGCCTTGGCAAAATAGGGTGAATGAATTGAGATGGAGTTTCCAGACAACAGCCGAATGCCAGTGGGCTTAAATCCGTGGAACCGAAGTCCGGATTTAGCGGCGATCTGTTTTAAGGTTGTCAGAAAATGCCGACTTGCAAATTACTGCTCAACAACCGCAGCTACCCACTGCTCAATCCAGAGGGTCATGGCTGCTCGAATATCACCGAGTAGCCGGTTGATATCCAGATGCTCTGTAAAATTGACCAGGAAAGTTTGGATTTGATCTGTCAGCGCCTTAAGATCGAATGGAATTTGCATCGTCGCCTCACGGGATTGCAGGGTTATCAATTCCTGCTATCGTTGTGAGTCATCCCCGAGCGCACAGCTTCAGCCTGAAATCTTTTGCCAGTGGATAGATGTACAGGTCTTTGACCGGAACCTTTAACCGTTTGTAGCGATCCTGACGACTGCGGCCACATGTGCTTCCGATTTGAATCCAGTTTGCAGCCAGATAACATGTGCCCGCAAACCGGGATCGATCCACAAAGGTTTCAACCAGGACCAGATCGTGCCCATAACGGTTTTGCCAGTCATCGCAGAGCCGCCTCAAGCAGGCACCAAGAATGAAACTGGCAAGGTTGGGAACCACAACCCATGGAAGAATCAAAAACCGGGTATTGTTTGTCATCAGCTTCAGGTTCGTCTGACGCACCGATGGACTCCATCCGATAAAAAGATCCCGTGCTTTGGTTTTCCAGGCCGCCGAACCAAACAACATGCAGGCCAGGGGCCGATTATTTCGATCAAAAACGATGTACTTGATGTGCTCACCGACATGTCCACGGCACCCAAGATAGTGGTAGCGATCCATCAGGCAGTGAAACAAATCGTCAATATCACCCTTTGCCAGAATCATCTGGATTTGAATTGGACTCAACTCCGACAATTCACAGTGGATCGGATCACAACTATGGGCAATGAACGGAATAATGCGAGCCCGACTGTGATTGCTCCGGGCGACAGGCAGTGTAAGAAACTGACGCTGTTCGAGTTTTCTCAGCATCGAACGGCAGGCCATATCCTTGAGCAGTCCCTTGTCCGTACGCCAGTTCCATAATCGGCACAGTTCCTGTGATAACCGGGTACGATGCCAATCTGGATTGTCGATGATGAGTCGGCTAATCAGCTTGAGATCATCCGGCAATAATTGACGTCCTTGAATTAGCAAGTTTCTGCTCATGAACGTCAATATAGCGGGATTCTTCCTTAGAGTCCAGACCTATTTTTCAAAGAACTATAAATTAGAGGGTGTGACTACTTGCTAATATTGCCACTAAATTGGATTGCACCCCCCACGATCGTACCACCCATTCCGACAATGATCATCGTAACCCCGAATGCCCAGTTGTCCATATGAATCTCCTAGAATTACCTAATTTTAAATATCTTATTTATAGATAATTTCCTATCACCCGGGGCAACCGATTTCAACAAAATAATCAAGATTAAAATATCCATTGACAAGCAAAAACAGTCCCCCTATAGTTTGACCCGTTAAAATCAATATCTTATCAATAAAATCATATTTATTGACTCTTATCCGGGAACTCACTATGCCCGACGAATCCACATCACAAAGTGTGCCGACTCTCGAACGGCGGCTGGCAACGATCCTGTGCGCCGACGTCGCAAACTACAGCAAGATGATGGCCGTCAACGAAGAGCAAACGGTGAACGTGTTTCGCGGCCACCGGGAAATCTTCGAATCGCTGGTCGGCCTGCACCGCGGACGAATCTTCAATACGGCCGGCGACGCACTACTCGCTGAATTCAACAGCCCGGTCGAGGCCGTTCGTTGCGCGACTGAAATCCAGGCCGCGCTGCGAACCCGCAACGAACATCTCGCACCCGAAGAGAAAATGCAGTTCCGCATGGGCATCAACCTGGGCGACGTCATCATCCAGGGCGGCGATTTGCTCGGAGATGGCGTGAACATTGCGGCGCGCATCCAGACTGCGACCGCGCCCGGCGGCATCTGCATATCGGGCAGTGTGCACGACCAGATTCAGAATAAGTTGTCTCTCGACTTCAAACTGCTGGGCGAGCAGACTTACAAGAACATCGCCAAGCCGGTCCGCACATACACCATCAATGAAGCCGCCGCGGTTATAACACCCCCGCGCCGAAAGGGGTGGCGAGCGCTGGCAGCGGTCACCGCGGCAGTGCTGGCAATCGGGGGTGCGGGCTACTGGGGCTACCAGCAATACGACGCACACCGTGCCGAACAACTGAGAGTCGAGACAAGATTGGCCGCTCAGATGGCGGCGCAGAAGCAGGCCACCGAGCAGGCGCAGCAGGCCGCAGAGGAAGCCAGGCGTGATGCACAGTTGCAGGCGCAGAAACAAGCGGCGGAAGAAGGCCTGCGCCGCGCTCAGGAGGAACGCAATCGGATTGAACAGGATCGAAAGCTGCTTGAAGCGGAAAGGCGGGCCACGGAGGCTGCGAAGCGGCAGGCCACGGTCGCGAAAGACGTGCCGAAGCCTGCCGCGTCATATGACGGTACATACAGCGGACGGCTCTGCAACCAACTTCCGAACAGGGCGCCATTCTGCTGGCCGGTCGCACTGGTGGTGCAAAACGGAACCGCTGAAGGAAACTGGACCAACAAAACACAAAAAACGGCAAGATTAAGTGGAAACATCGCCGCCGACGGCTCGGTCAAGTTGAACCTGGCAGGCTGGACTCCGAATGGCGCTCCTGTGGAAGCGACCTTGCTCGGCCGCATCGTCGACGGTGCGATCACCGCTTCCGGCCAATGGAACCGGGGTGGCGGAGTCACAGGAGACTGGAAGCGCACGCCCTGACGGAGCGCCTATTCCGCAACTACACGGAAATAGAGGATGTCCTTCACCGTCCCTTTTCGCAGCTCGGAAAACACGGGCTCCACCCTGGCGCCGATTCTGATTCGGGTTTCATCTTCGATGTGGATGTAATGCTGAAAGAGGTTATCCGCGCCATCCAGACGGATGAATCCATAGCCATACGGCACGGGTTTGGTCTCTCCGGTCTCCGGATCGATAAAGGCATAGCGGAGAATGGAAAAAGTTCCGATCCGGCCTCGGGGTCCGACTTCTACAAATTCATTCATCTCCACAAAACATTCGCCGCAGACCCTTCGGGGAGGAACATAGACTTTTCGACATTCCGGGCACTTGATGCCGATAAACTTCCGGTTGTCCCGAAGCTCCTGGAAGAATTTGCTGCCGTGAAGCCCGACGGCATAATGAAAAGGCTGCCTGGCATCACCCGATTCGATAATGATCTGCTCGCTCATCTTATTCCCTGTTCCTCTTAAATGTCATCTGCCTTGAAAATACCCGGGGCAGAATGTTATGGTTTTTGTCTGCCGTGAAGCAGCATATCCGTCCACATGCATCCCCCGAAACCCGTGCTGACGGCAAAGTTCACATCCGGAACCTGCCGGCCCTCTGCCTTTCCCATAACCTGAAGCGCGGCTTCGGCGCACCGGATGAGGCCCGTGGCGCCAATGGGGTTGCAGGCAATCACACCGCCCGAGGGATTGATGGGAAGCTCTCCGCCCATGTCGGTGGCCCCGCTCCAGACATATTCGGCGCCCTTGCCCCTTTCGATCAGCCCCATATCTTCGATCCAGATGATTCCGGCAAAGGAATACGGCTGATACAGCTCGATGACATCGATTTCTTTACGGGGTTCCCGGATTCCGGCCTTGGCGAAAAGCTCTTTTGAGGCCTCGGCCATGCTGTCCAGCTCTCCCCAGTTCACATCTCCCAGGTAAGTGTATTTGTGGCGGTTGGCGGTGGCCCAGATCCAGTCCGGGTTTGCCGTGATCTTTTCCGCGACATCCTCACCAGCCATGATGACGGCGCAGGCCCCATCGGATCTGGGACAGACATCCAGAAGATGAATGGGATCTGCCAGCATGGGCGAGGTCAGCACATCTTCAAGAGTCACCGCTTTTCGAAGCTGTGCATAGGGATTGTTGCAGGCATGCCCGCGGTCCCGGACCGACACCCTGGCGGCGTCCCGTTCGGTGGCACCGAATTTGGCCATGTATGCCTGGGCTTCCGCAGCAAGGCCCGATATAGCGCCTGCAAAGACCAGGCGGTCCCATACCGCATCAAATGCCGTAGTGATCGCGCCGGTCGTGTCGGATTCCGAGTTCTTCTCCCATCCAATAATCAGCACTTTTTCAAACAGGCCGGACGCCGCCAGGTGATAGCCGCCAATGGCAAGTGTGCTGCCGGTGGTGCCACCGGTGGTCAGCTTGATGATGGGTTTCATGAAGGCGCCGGAGCCGTCAACACTCCAGCAATCCACATAGTTGATACCCTCGAAATGATCCATGTTGCCGATTACCACGGCATCAATATCCCGAATGGTGAGATCGGCATCCGTCAGAGCCAGCAAAACCACTTCGCGAATCAGTTCCTGACCGCTGACATCCGGCCGGTGGCTTTTGTGGTGGGTCTGGCCGGTTCCCACAATGGCTACGCGTTTTTTTCCCATAAACTTTCTCCTATTTTTCCTTATCCAGAACCCATACGCAGTGAGACTGACCGCAGAGGCCGTTGACCCCGTGCGCCACCCCTCTTCGGGCGCCTCCGATCTGATAGGCCCCGGCCTCTCCCCGCAGTTGCTTGACGACCTCCGCCATGCGTATCAGGCCCGCGGCAATTACCGGATGACCGCTCAACAGACCGCCGGAAGGGTTCACCGGCAGCCGGCCGTTCAGGCCAAACTCCCCTCTTTCAAGCAGGATCCCGGCCCGGCTGTCATCACAAAGCCCCATTGCCTCCAGCCACATCAGCTCCTGATAGGTAAAGGCATCGTAGATTTCAGCCACATCCATCTCTCTGGCGGGATTTGTAACGCCTGCCATCTTGAAGGCGTTTTGCGCCGCCTGCGTCAGGGAGCCGGCCCGCGACAGATCCCGATCTCCCAGATAATAGGCATCCGCACAGAACGACACGCCTTTTATCCATACGGGTTTCCCCGGATAGCGCCCTGCCCTTTCGTCGCTGGCGATGATAATGGCGCAACAGGCATCCGACACCGGCGAGCAGTCCAGTTTGTGAAGAGGATCCGCGATCATCTCGGACTGAAGCACATCTGCCACGCAAAGCGATAAGGGAATCTGGGCCAGGGGATTTTTCAAGGCATTGCCATGGTTTTTCACCGAAACTCCGGCCAGGTGTTCGGGCGTTGTTCCGGTTCGATGCATATAAGCCCTGGCCTGCAGGGCGCAGGCCGTGATCATGTCCAGTCCCAGCGCCCTTTCATAAATCGGATCAAAGGCGGCGTTGGTAATCAGGCTCGATACGCTTTCAGAACCCTTGCTGTGGGCCGTGATCAAGGTGGTGCCGTAGGCTCCGGACAAGATCCGGGTCAGGCCATAAAACGCGCCGAATGTGCCATCGCCTTCCACGCAGGAGGCGTTTTTGCCCCTGGCGCCGCTGGCATCGCTCACCGCCATACAGGAAATGGTTCGGCCATCCCAGAAATCATTGGATGTGGTCACCACGTTGTCGATTTCTTTTATCGTTATTCCGGCATCGGTCAACGCCAGATTGACCGCTTCCCAGGCCATATCTGCAAACGTATCGCTCTGTTTATTGGCTTCGATGCGGGTCATCCCCACACCAATAATGGCCGTATGATCCATGAATCATCTCCTTATTCGCATGGCATGAAATAGGCGATATCCCGTATTTCGCCTTTGCGGGTTTCTGAAAATTTTGCTTTGACCCGCATTCCAATTCGGACGGCTTCCGGAAAAACGTCCCCGATATAATGCAGAATGGACGTATCTGCTCCATCCAGCCGGATCAGTCCAAAAATGACCGGAACGCTTTGTTTCATCGCTGCCAGTTGCCTTCTGGCAACCGTGAAAGTCATCACCACGCCCTGTCCGGACACTTCAACCCAGTCTGAATGACTGTGAAAGCATATCGGACAGGCTTTTCTGGGGGGGACGCGGACGGTGCCGCAGGATGCGCACCGGGTCCCCCATATTTTTCGTTCGTCTCTCAGCCCGGCGAAAAAACGGCTGGCCGTATCCCCTGCCCACCAGTTATAGGGAACGCTGATGCCGCTTTCATAGACCATGGGCTCAACGCCATCGAATAGGGTGTTCATTTTTTTCTCCTGTTATCAAATCAGGTTGACTTAGATAGGTTAACTTTTTTGTTCTATTCCAGATACATGTCTTCAATCAGGCTGGTGTAGCGTTCCAAGACCACGTTTCGTTTCAGTTTAAGGGAAGGCGTCAACTCTCCGGTTGCCTGAGAGAATTCATCACGAATGATGTGGTATTTCTTGATGGTTTCAAATCTTGGCAGATGCTGGTTTTTCGCGTCGATATGACGATCGATTATGGCCGTGAATCGGGGATCGTCCAGAAGCGTTTCCGACTTTTCAACAGAGAGCCCTTCGGCTGCCGCAGCCAGTACCGCCTGCTCCATATTCAGCACAACCAGCGCTGTCAGAAAGTGTTTTCGTTCGCCGATGACGATAAAATGAGAAAACAGTGGGTCGCTCATGAACAGGTTTTCAATTTTCTGAGGAGCGATATTCTTCCCGCCGGACGTGATGATCAGGTTTTTTTTCCGATCCGTGATGGTCAGAAAGCCGTCCTTATCCAGAAACCCGATATCCCCGCTTTTCAAATACCCGTCGGATGTAAAGGTTTGCCGTGTTTCCTCTTCCATTTTCCAGTAACCGTCAAATACATTATCACCCCTGATCAGAATTTCGCCATCGCCGGCGATCCGAATGTCGACGCCAGGAATGGGTCTGCCAACAGTTCCAATCCGATAATCCGCCAGATTACTCATGGTTGCCGGCGCAAAGCATTCCGTCATGCCGTATCCTTCGACAACCGTAATTCCGGCTGCATTAAAAAATAAAATGATATCGCGGGAGGTCGGGGCGCCGGAGGCCGTCATCCACCGTGCCCTTCCTCCCAGAGCCAGGCGGAGTTTCTTGAAAATCAGCTCGAAGGCAATCCAGTATTGCAGCTTCAAAAGAAGGGGAATGGGCTGATGGCCTTCTCTGAGCCCGCTGATGGCAGCACCGACGCCATGCGCCCACCAGAACACCTTCTGTCGCCACCCTGGTTGGCTCTGCACCTGCATGAGAACACGCTGATAGACTTTTTCGCAAACCCTGGGAACGGCAAGAATCAGGGTCGGCCGCTTTTCCCTGAAATCCTCCAGAACGGTCTGAACACTTTCTGCATAGGAGGCCGTGATGCCGACATACATCCCGTAAAAATGGCCCGCAGCCCGCTCAAATACGTGGCTGAGGGGAAGAAAAGGAACTGTAAAATCGCTGTCGGAGCCGAATTTCGGGGAAATGGCATCCAGGGACCGGAGAACTGCCATGATATTGTTGTGGGTGATCATGGCCCCTTTGGGAACTCCGGTAGTTCCGGATGTATAGACAATGGTTGCCAGATCGCCGGGTTCAACGGAGCGGGAAAGGCATTCAAACAGACTCCTGTCTTGCCGGTGAATGTTCCTGCCAGCCTCAAGCAGGCTGTCAAAGGACACGATCGATGATGGATCGATCGGATCAGACCCCTTCTCGATCAAAACGATTTTTTCAAGGCAGGAACAGCGGTGGAGGGCCTGCATGGCTTTATCCAGTTGCACGCTGTCTTCGACCACCAGTATTCTGGATCCGGAATTCTCAATAATATAACAGATTTCATCCGCCGTCAGGGTGGTGTATACCGGGATCAGGCAGGCACCGATTCCCAGACATCCCATATCGGTATAGAGCCACTCCAGCCGGTTTTCAGAAAGCAGCGACACCCGGTCTCCCTTTCGAATTCCCAGATGGTAAAGGCCCAGCCCCGTTGACCTTGCCCGCTCATAGTACTGATTCCAGGTTGCGCTTTCCCACTTTCCGCCGCGTTTTTTTTCAACTGCCAGTCGATCCAGGTATTTTACAGTCCGGTTTTGAAATACTTCATTAATCGTTTTTTCCAATGCTCCCCCTTTTCCGATGGATACGGTAGCGCATTCTGATAGTTGTCATAAAATTATTCAACCAATGAAGAAACTTCAATATTATAATTATGTTCAAATTACTTGACATTCCTTAACGGCTCCCTTAATAAAAGTCAATCACTAAAATGATGTTCAACATTATAATTAAATTCAGATTAGATGGCGGGAATTATCTGGCCCCCCCCATCCTTGGTAAATCGCAGAGAGGAAAAGGAGACAGGATATGGATCCGGCATTCAGGATTGAAAGCACCCGAGACATTGAAGCAATTGAGAGGGTTCCTTACACGGAAAGAATTCAGGAAAGAAATACGTTTGAGGCCATTGAAAAAGGGGCGGCCCTGAATCCTGATGCCACGGCCATCAGTTTCATCCCAAACGGGGAAGTAATTAACCAGCCGATCGAAATTCCTTATAAGGCGTTGATTCATAAAATCCGTCAGTGCGCCAATCTGTTTCACGGCCTGGGAATCGGCCCCCGGGATGTAGTCAGCTATCTGCTGCCCAATCTCCCCCAAACCCATTTCATTCTGTGGGGCGCGGAGGCTGCCGGCGTTGTCAACCCCATCAACCCCCTTCTGGAAGCCGCAACTATCCGCGATATCTGCAGGACGGCCAAAACCAGGGTTATCGTGGCGCTTGGCGATCTGCCCGGAACCCAGATCTGGCAGAAAGTTATGGCTATTCGAAAGGAAATCCCAACCCTCACCCATGTGATTCGCGTAATGGGAAATCCCGTTGCCGGTGAAGGTGTTCTGGAGTTTGAAGACTCCCTCTCCCCATACCCCGGAGACAGGCTGACTTTTTCCAGAACCATTGATCCGGATGATATTTCGTCCCTCTATCATACCGGCGGCACCACCGGAACACCCAAACTTGCCAGACGAACCCATTTCAACGAAGTCATCATGGGTTGGGACATCCGGACCATGGGCGGCCTGAGCCAGGCGTCAACCTTGCTGTGCGGCCTTCCCCTTTTTCATGTGAATGCAACCACCGTAACCGGTATTGCGCCGTTTTCCGTAGGCGCGCATGTTGTATTGCTGTCACCGTCCGGCTATCGCGAGCCTTCCATCATCAAAAACTTCTATGCCATTGTGGAGCGGTTCCGGGCCACCACGTTTTCAGCCGTACCCACGGCGCTTTCGACCCTTCTGGATGTTTCGGTGGAAAACGCTGATATTTCATCGCTTCAGTATGCCATCTGCGGCGCCGCGCCCTTAAGCGTCGAGCTGTTCCGGCGATTTGAAGCCCACACCGGCATGAAGATCCTGGAGGGCTACGGCCTGACCGAAGGTGCCTGTGCCTCATCCATCAATCCCAAGGACGGTACGAGAAAAGTCGGCAGCATTGGCATCCGGATGCCTTATCAGGGGATGCGGGTGGTGATCCTGGATGATCAGGGCGATTTTGATCGAGACGCCCGGATCGGTGAAATCGGCGTTGTGGCTATTACCGGCCCCAATGTCTTCAAGGGGTATGTTGAGGACGCTCACAACCAGAAAATCTGGATCGACGGCATCTGGTTCAATACCGGGGATCTGGGCAAAATGGACGCAGACGGATATTTCTGGCTGACCGGAAGAAAAAAAGAGCTCATCATTCGCGGTGGCCACAACATAGATCCGGCCGCCATCGAAGAGCCGATTTACAAATATCCGGATGTCCGGGTGGTGGCTTCCGTCGGCCGGCCCGACCCCCACGCCGGGGAAGTCCCGGTAGCCTATGTGGAGCTGGTCGAAGGCAGCAAGGTCACCTCAGGCCAGATCCTGAACTATGCCAGGGACCATATCGGAGAGCGCGCCGCAGTCCCCAAGGAAATCGTCATCGTGGACAAAATCCCCCTGACATCGGTGGGAAAAATCTTTAAACCCGCCCTGCGCTGGGATGCCATCAAACGGGTATATGTCAAGGAGCTTGCCGCGCTGGGAAACATGGCATTATCGGTTGAAATCTGCGTCGGCGAAGACAAGTCTCACGGAACCCACGCGATGATATCGGTCAGACCCGCTCCCGGCATTTCCCATGAGGCTGTTATTCAAAGGATTCGGAAGATTTTGGCTCGTTACACCGTCGCCTATTCCGTGGATTTCTTGTCCGAATAAAACATCAAAAATACCATCTGACACGCTGATACAAAGGACAAAAACCATGGCGCTGATTTATGAAAAACGGGAGCCGCAATACCAGGGCAGGTAACCGGTCACCGCAGCCAGGACAGCAGAATAACGGCAAGTGTCAGTGAAAGGAAGAGGTTCTGGGAAGATAGGCCCGGAGGTTTTTTCACCAGAAAGTCAAAAATACAACCAACCGCCATGCCGCTTCCCAGGCCGAAAAGATGAGCCAGGATATCGGTATGTTCTCCTTCGCTGAACAACCCCAGGAGGCAGAGACCGCCTCCCAGGGGAAGCCAGGCCCTGAAGCGCTGTCCGACAGCCCGGAAACCGCTGAATGTCTGATGGCTGATAAGAATGCCAACTGCTCCGAAGACAGCAGTGGATGCCCCGATCGAAAGATGGGCGGAGCGGTAAAGAAGCGCGGTAGCGTAATTGCCCAAAGCTCCCGAGGCGAGCAGGCAAAAAGAGCCGACCCCAAATCCCTGAACGCTGCATACGACTGTAAATAAAAGCGCCAGAGCAGCCATGTTGCCAACCAGATGAACCGAATTGGCATGAATCATCAGGGCGGTTACGGTCCGGTAGATCTCCCCATTCAGGATAGCCGATGCGGAGGCGCCATATTTTTCCGTAAAAATCGGAATTCCACCATGATGGATCATGAAAATATGACCGGCCAGAAGCCCCAGTGCCGCCCCAATACCGGTATAAATTTTATGGGGAATACCGCTCCAGTCATCCGCTTCATCAGGGGGCTCACGGTTTTCCTGAAAATAGCTTTCAATCTCCACCAGGGCTCTTTCGATATTCTCAGGAAAAACCGACACCGTCCAGTTGTCCGGCTGCCCGGTTATTTGGCAGAAAATTCCCGCTGACGCCAGAATCACCAGGCAGGTATTGGCATCATCATCTGTGAGACTGACGAAAAGCGCGATCATCGTTCAGCCAGCAAATCCACTAGGCCCCATGCGTCACCCGCACAACGAAGTTTGTTGTTCCCCCCTTTGAAAAGTGGAGTCAGGGGGACTTCAAAGCAATATTCACTTCTATTTCATCAGTTTCCATTGACCCTCTGAGATCTGAACCAGAACCATGGAGTCCGTCCCCAGCCCGTTGTGGTCTTCGGGCGTGATGTTATATATGCCGCTGACCCCGACATAACCCGTTGTTTTTTCAATGGCGTCCCGGAGCTTTTCATTATCCGCGCCGGCTTTTTTCATGGCGTTGGCGACGATGTATATCGCATCCCAGGCATAACCGGAATGAGTATTGATGGGAAACTGCCGGTCATAGTGGAAAACATCCTGATACAAGTGAATAAACTCCTGAATGACTTTTTTCTGAGGATCGGTATCCGGAAGCTGGGAAGCCACCATCAGTTTTGTGGACGGCATGATATTGCCTTCGGATGCCTTTCCGGCCAGTTCGATGTATTTGGGGTCCGGAAGCCCGTGGCACTGGAAAAGCGGAGCGGTAATGCCCAGCTGCTTGACATTCTTGGCCACAATCGAGCCGGCCTTGCCGATGGTCCAGCAGATGATGGCCTCCGGTGCAGCCGTCTTGATGTTGATGAGCTGCGCCGTCATATCGCTGTCCGTTGCCTGAAAGGATTCGGCTGCCACTATTTTGATGCCGTATTCTGCAGCCAGGGTTTCAAGCGCCGCTTTTCCATCCTTGCCGAAACCGTCGGCCGCGGTCAGGATGGCGATTTTCTGTGTGCCTTTCTGATTCAGGTAAGCATAGACTTTTTGAACGGCGATCGTGGTCCGCTGAGGGGACTTGAATGTCCAGTGAAACGGTCCGAACTTGCCGCCCGCAATCACCGCATCCCCGCCAACAGTCATGAACGTGGGGACTTGCATCTGTTCGATGATCGGCTTGGCTGCCATTCCGGTGTCAGTACGTGTGGGGCCGATGATGGCCACGACTTTATCGGATTCGGTAAATTTCTTCGCAATGAGCGCAGCCTTTGTTGGATCCCCCTCGTCATCCGCAATCACAAGCTGCAAGGGTGCGCCATTGATTCCGCCTTCATCATTGATTTTTTTTACCACCATTTCAGCCACCAGCCTTGTCGGCGTCCCGATCGCTGAAGAAGGGCCGGTGAGGTCAAAAAACGCACCGATCTTGATGGGTTCCGCCCAAGCCGTTCCAACCGCCACAACCACGGACAACAAAAAGCCCGCAGCCAACTGTTGTTTCTTCATGAACCTTTCCTCCTTTATATTGAAATTGACAATCAGAAACCGTTCGTGGCCATTTGCTCTATCCAGATTCTGTTGAGATCAAATATGATGAATTCGTAAAAAGCCGTCAAGCGTATTCCCGTCGCAATTCCTCCAGCATTTCATCCGTCAGACGTTCGCTTTTGCGCAGATCCGCGAACTTATCCAGCAAATCACTCACGGTTAACCGCTGTTTTTCTTTCAGGGGAATATCGTCGATGATCTCGCCCCTGTTCATCATGATAGTGCGGTTGCCGACCTGAAGCGCCTGCTGCATGCTGTGGGTAACCATCAGGGTTGTCAGGTTTCCCTGTTCCACAAAGGTCTGAGTCAGCCGGATCACCTGAGCTGCGGATTTGGGATCCAGGGCAGCGGTGTGTTCGTCCAGCAACAGCACCTTGGGCCGGCGCAGAACAGCCATCAGCAGGGTGAGTGCCTGCCGCTGCCCGCCGGACAATGTTCCAATGATATTGTCCAGCCGATCTTCCATCTGCATCTCAAGCTGTCTGACTGCCTGGCGGTATGAATCGCAACGCGCGTGCTTGAGCCCGATTCGGGGCAGGCATTTTTGATCCCTCAAATAGGCGATATGCAGATTTTCGGCAATGGTCATCTGTGTGGCCGTACCCATAAATGGATTCTGGAATACACGTGATATGGAATGGGCCCGCTGAAAATCCTTTTGGGCGGTTACATCTTCCGCGTCAATAAAAATTTTTCCCTGATCCGGAAGAAAAGAGCCGGCCACGGCATTCAACAACGTGGATTTCCCGGAGCCATTGGTGCCGATCAGGGTCACGAAATCACCGGATGCAATGGTCAGATTGATCCCTTTTAAGGCATAAACTGTGTTGACAGTGCCGGCATTAAAAGTTTTATGCAGATCTGTAAATTCGATCATCATCGTCACTTGTTTTTGAAGCCTATTTCAAAAAAACCTCAGCGATTCCAGTCCGTATTCCCTTGCCAGCATCCGGCGCGCATACATTTTTTCAGGCGGAATCTGACGTTTGCGCAGAACTGCCCCGTACAGCCTTCCGGGAAGAATCCTTTTTAAACAACACGTTGCCATCTTCGTCTATGATGACCGTGGTCTGGTCCAGAAGTTCCGCCGGTATCGGAATGCCCATTTTCCGTGCTGCCCGCAGATTCACGCCGATGGTTAGCCGGGAGTATTTTTCAAACGGGATGGACTTGGGGTCTTCACCTTTCAAAATCCGATCCACGATATGCGCCGCCTGAATGCCGCTGGAGGTGTAATCATAGCCCATTGCGCCCACAACCCCGTCCGAGAGCCGCTCCACATCGCACATGAAAACGGGAATTTTTCGGGATTCAGACACCTTTACAACCGAATCCAACGCTGAATAGACAATGTTGTCGGTCGCCAGCACAAACACGTCAATCTGTTGCTGGGCCAGAAATTGCGCAGCCTGATATACTTCGGATGAACCGGTGACCGTAGTTCCCACAAAAACCGCATTCGCATCCTTCTGAACAGCCTGCTGCAATTGTTTCACATTATAAACCGAATTGACCTGCCCCGCATCCCATATGCAGCCGATTTTGATTTTCCCCTTCAAAATTTGACGGACCATTTCAAGGACTTTATCCATCGGCACCGCACCATAAACCCCGGTAACATGGGGCAAATGGTCCGTGTCAGACCGGCCGGCATCGATAATGAACGGATTGGCGACCGATGCAAAGACAATCGGCCGGTCCTTGATTTTATGTATTGCGGCCTGCGTACATCCGGTTGAGATGGGAACAACCACATCCATTCGGTCCGCTATGAATTTATCCAGGATGGTGTTGACGGAAGACATGTCGCCATTGGCGTTTTCCACCTGAAAGAGACAGTTTTTCCCGTTCTGGTAACCGATGCTGCCCATTTCCTGGATGAACGCATCCCGCGTAACATTTAAAACGCTGTGATCCACAAGCTGAATGACGCCGATTCTATGGATTTTTCCGGTCGTTGGGCGATTGGACAGAAACGTCTGAATTCCCGGAAAACTCATCGCCAGAATCACGACCCCTCCCACGGCGGCCACCCAGCGATTGCGGTAAACAGCGGTTTTGAATCGCTCGGCCAAATTCATTTTTGAGGATTCAGCATTGCCGACAGTGCCCGAAACCACCAGGGTCGCCAGCACAAAACCAGCGGTCAGCAGTTTCAGGTCAATGGGATTCATTCCGACAAACAAGGCAAAGGCGATCATCCATCGAAACAGCACGGACCCGATAATGACACTGACGATCTTGACATAAATCGAGCGACTCCGCAGAATCGATTCGCCGATAATGACCGAAGCCAGGCCGATGACCACAGACCCGATTCCCATGCCGATATCGGCAAAACCCTGATACTGCGCCACCAGTCCGCCGGAGAGCCCCACAAACCCGTTTGCCAGGGCAATGCCCAGGATTTTCATCCGGTTGACGTTGATACCGTTTGCAGCCGCCATCACCGGATTGTCCCCCGTGGCCCGCATGGACAGACCCAAGTCGGTCTTGAAGAAAACGGACACCCCCAGCCAGAAAACAGCCAGAATCGCACAGAGGACGCAACTGATCCAGACTTCGGCGTGCATTCCGGGATTGGTTTTTTGAATCCAGGTAAACAGGGTGGTCTGATTCAGCAGGGGAATATTAGACCTTCCCATAATGTGCAGGTTGACGGAATACAGACCCGTCATAACCAGAATACCGGCCAGAAGACCGTTAATATTGAGTCTGGCATGGATCCAGGCGGTGATGGCGCCGGCGGCCATGCCGATGAGCAGCCCGGCCAGCAGCGCCGCCAGCGGGTTGAAGCCGACGGCGATCAGAACGGCAGTTGCAGCCGCGCCCGAAGTAAAACTGCCGTCCACCGTAATGTCCGGAAAATCATGAATCCGAAAAGTGACAAAAACCCCCATCGTCATGAAAGCATATAAAAAACCCAGATTCAGCGCGCCGATCCAGAGTTCCATCTATCTGTTTTCCAATTCAATGATGCCGATCATGCCATGCTGAAACCGGGATTGTCCCATCAGATGCTGCACCTTGCTGACCGGCAGTTCGGCGATCACCCGTTTCAGCTCGTTTTCAAATTGATCCGGTTTTTTACTGAGCGGCTCCATAGTAAACACGGCGGCATGGCAATGAACGCGGCTGCCTATGGCAAAGAGTTCCTGCACCGCCCGGGGCTCCAGTTCCGGATTTTTGACCACCAGGCCCGCTCCGGCCAGGATGTAATTGATGTCCGACGGCTCGACCGGAAAATTCAGCCAGTTAGAAAAATTCTGGGGATCGAAGATATCTTTTCCATTGGCAGGCCGGTTTTCAGTCAGTGGAACCTGCTTTAAGTGCATGCCCCACACGCCTTTGCTTTCGGCAATAAACACCATGGCGAATAAATTGCCCGGAATGATCCGCCCCAGGGCCTGGGACAACTGATCCAGTTCAACCGGACTTTCCATGCTTTCAAAAGAAAGCAGGTGAGAAAAAGGCCCGGAAAAAGAAAACCCGTGCAGAAAACGGTATAAAATATTTGTCTGGGCCTGGGTGCACAGCATGAAATCCACGGCGGGCCGTTTCACCGCCGGATAGAAAAACAGGCTGTGATCCAGGATGACGGCTTCGCCGAAAAAAAGCCGGTATTCATCAAAAATATCCCCCATCGAGGCCAGACCCGCGCCATATTGAACATCAGCGGCTTTCACCGTGGTGACATCCGAGACATCATATTGCGAGCCGGCCAGTTTCTCCTGGCTTCCGATCACCGTAAGCCGCCCCAATCCAGCCGGCTTTCGAATGCATCGCAGTTCGATGCCGTTGTCATTAATGCGCTCTTCGCGGATGTAGTTCGAACCCCCGGTCAACTCCGCCTGAAGTGCTTCCCGTGTTGAAAAGATGCGAAACAGCATTTTGAATCCGCTCATTTCAAGCAGTTCCAGAACTGTCATTGCCGGCTGGCAGATCATGATTTCGCCGTCTGCTTTTTTAAGCTGCTTCTGCACGCTGAGCAGGACCCGCAAGCCAAGACTGCTCATATAATGGATGGCCTGCATATCCAGGGCAAGCATTCGCTGACCGCTTGAAACCAGCACATTCAGGCTTTTTTCCAGGTCCGGCGCCGTAATGCTGTCGATTCGCCCTTGTAGCCGGACCCATTGCAGTCCGTTTTCCTCGGAAATAGCGATATCGATCAAGAAATGCTCCTTAATTGCATCTGTATTTCCAGCCGATTTCAAGCATTGCTGCAGGAAGAGCAATCCTGGGACGGCCGGTTTTTCTTTGGCATGATGACATTCTGCACCAGCAACTCCAGAATGTTTTCATTCCACCAGGGCCCATCGGGAATCTGAACACTTTTTCCCAGGCCGATCTGCTCACCCAATACTCCCAGTTCATCGGCATCTTTTGTCTGCCATCCGTTCATTTTGGCCCAGGCGCTGATTTCTGCCGCAGAAAGTTTCTCTCCGGCTCTGTACAACCGAAGAAACATTTCTTTTGCCCGATGCATATCGCTTGGATAAGTCAGACCGGTGGATAAATTGGTTCCAATCGTGATGGCGTTGAGCGCTTTTTCAACTAATGGTGTCATGCTGCATCTCCTGTTATTGCATTAAATGGAATAATGCAAAGAAGATTACTGACTTGAGCAGGAAAGTCAATAAATATGTCCGGAAAACGTGTCATCACGCTAAATGGCTTGCCCCGATGAACATTGCCGGCCTTGACTTGTCAGGATGGGTGATCTACACTTGCTAACCTGATGGAAGTGCTGAGAATAAAAAGCTGGCGATAAAAAATCAAAGTAATGATGCGATGTTGAGGGGTTGTCCGGTATGTTGAAAATCGGCAGTTATAATGAATTGGTGGTTGAAAGGGCGGTTGATTTCGGACTCTACCTGAGCAAAAAGCCGGACGAAGTCCTGCTTCCCTTGAAATACGTGCCGGAGAATACCCGGCCGGGCGATACCCTGAGGGTTTTTATCTATACCGATTCCGAGGATCGGCCGGTGGCAACCACCCTGGCACCCAAGGCCGTGGCGGGAGAATTCGCCTATCTTCAGGTCAAGGATGTTGCGTCGTTCGGGGCCTTTATGGACTGGGGACTTGAAAAGGATCTTCTGGTTCCATTAAACCAGCAGCAGGACCGGATGAAGGCAGGGAAACACTATGTCGTCAAGATCTGCCTGGATGAATTGACCGGCCGGGTTTACGGCACAAACCGGATTACCCATAACTGCGACAAAAACCCGAAGGACCTGTCCGAAGGGGAAAAAGTCGATCTTCTGATTTACGGCATCACGAAAATCGGTATCATGGCCGTTGTCAACAACCGGTATTCCGGCCTGCTCTACCGGAGCGAGGTTTATGCCTCCGTCTCGATCGGTGAAAAAACAACCGGATACATCAGCAGAATCCGGGAAGACGGAAAAATTGACCTCACCCTGAAAAGCCCGGGATACCGGTCTGTTACCGGATCGGGCGCCGGAATTCTGGAAACCCTGAAAAAAAAGGGGGGGTCTATCCCCTGTCATGACAAAAGCTCGCCCGATGAGATTCGCCGCGTCTTTTCGATGAGCAAGAAAGAGTTCAAAAAAGCCATCGGCGGATTGTATAAAGCAGGCAGCATCCTCATTACGGACAAAGGCATACAGATTAAAACGTAGCCCGGAACCGTAATTTTTACTATAATAATAACATTCTCGACAAACTCATCCATACCCAAGGCTACATTATGAAAGACATATTCACCGTCTGGGGAAATACAAGGCAGATTGTCATCATCGCCTTAACCGCCGCCATTTATGCGGGAATGCTCATTCCCTTCAAGGCCATACCGATTGTACCCGGTCTGACGGAACTCAGGCCGGCAAACGTTGTTCCGGTATTATTCGGCATCCTGTTCGGTCCGGCCGCGGCCTGGGGTTCAGCCATCGGCAACCTCATTGCGGATTTTTTCGGGACCCTGTCTCCGGGCAGCGCCTTTGGCTTTGTCGGCAACTTTTTTGCCTCCTACACCGCCTGCAAGCTCTGGCATCTGATGGTCAAGGATGCAGTAATCATGGACTTGAGGCAAACGGGCATTTTCATATTGATTTCAATTGCGGCAAGCTTTGTCTGCGCGCTTATCATCGGTTTCGGCGTGCAGATCCTGGGAATGGCGCCGTTCATGGTTCTGTTTACGATCATTTTCATCAACAATTCGCTCATGTCTTCCATACTGGGCATTATTCTTATCAAAGTACTCTACAAACGGATTGAACGCACCGGTCTGCTCTATACGCCTCACGGCTGAAAATCGTGCTTTTCTCATTTTCTTGACCCCACGCATGCTGGAAATTAACCGGATACTGGCACGGAGAGGCCGACCATGATAGCGATTGATAACCTGTCGTTTCGGTATCAAGCAAATTCGCCCAAAATACTGGATGGCGTCAGCCTGAATATCGGCAAAGGTGAGCGCGTCCTGATTGCCGGCAAAAACGGGGCCGGCAAAACAACCCTTTCAAAACTCATCAGCGGCCTGATCCCGCGCGTTGAGCCCGGTATTATTGAAGGCCGCTATGACTACCGGAACCGGCCCGTATCCGAATATCCGCCAGAGGAATTTGTCCGGGAAATCGCCGTCCTCTTCCAGGATTTTGAAGCCCAGATTGTCTCCACAAGCGTCCGGGAAGAGCTTGTTTTCTACCCCATGAATACTGGACTGCCCTATTTAAAAGCCATTGAGAACGCCGGAAAGCTCTGTGCGGTTTTCAAGGCGGAATCCATTTTTGAGCGCGAAATCGACGGCCTGTCCGGAGGCGAAAAACAGAAAACCGCGCTGTTGTCCCTGCTGACCGCATCCCCCAAAATGCTTATTCTGGATGAGCCCTTTACGGACGTCGATCCGGCTTCCCAGGTATTGATCCTGGATTTTCTCTGGCACGGCGGATTCCGCGAAGGACTCATCGTGTTTGATCAATCCCTGGATTATCATGCTTTTTTTGACCGGATTATCCTCATCGGCAACGGGAAAATCCTCTTTGATGGAGATCACAAGGTCATTGCCAACAGGGTTCTGCTTTCCCAGGCCGGGCTGGAGACATCCGGGATTTTCAAGGCAGTGGATTGCGGGTATACGAAAGACTCCGGAGCGATCCTTCGCCATATCCGGGAAAACAACGTGTTTGATGAAGCTGCCTACGAAGAAATAATTTCAACACCCCAGGTGCCTGGGGAAACCCTCGTGGAAATCACTTCGCTTTCATTCAAATACCGGGAAAGCGGGATGACGCTCAAACATATTGATCTTCAAATCCAGAAAGGCGATTTCATTACCGTCCTGGGAGCCAACGGTTCCGGGAAAACCACATTGATGAAGCTGATCGCTGGCATTCTGGATGCCGGGCAAGGCGACATCCGTTATCAGGGCAAAAGTCTGAAAGCATTTCCGGTGGCGGGAAAAGTCGGGTATGTATACCAGAATCCCGACAACCAGATTTTTGCGGAAACCGTTTTTGATGAAACCGCGTTCATCCTGAGAATGCGCGGCATGGCGGATGCACAGATTCAGGATAAGGTCGATGCAATCCTGACGAATATGGGGCTTTTTGACCGGAAACAATCCGATCCGTTCAGCCTTCCCAAAGGAGACCGACAGAAAGTGGCATGCGCCGCCATCCTCGCCGGAGAACCGGATCTGATGATTCTCGATGAACCCACTACCGGGCTGGACTACCCTTCTCTCAAGAGCCTCATGGAAAGTGTGGCGACCCTGAACCGAAACGGCAAGACCATCATCATCATCACCCATTCCATGGAAACCGCGGCCAGTTACGGAAACAAGATACTGGCGCTTAGCCAGGGCGAAATCTTTTATTACGGAGACAAGCGAAAATTCTTTGAGGATGAGCGTCTCTTGAGCAAGGGCAAGGCGCGCCGGACGGAGATCATGGAAATATCCCTGAAATTGAACGGCAAGCTGCTGTTAAATGAAACAGAATTTTTGATGTGCTGGAAAAACCGATGAGCGCGTTTTTTTTCATCAACAAGAACTCGTTCCTGCATCGGTTGGACCCGCGCGTAAAAATCACGGGACTTTTTCTTTTCTGCATGCTGGCCATAGCCGGGGAATCGATATCGCAACTCGGACTGATGCTGGCCATGCTGCTGTTGCTTTTCCAGTTCAGCAAAAGCGGCGCGAATCTGAAAAAAATGGCCGGCTTTTTCATGCTGATCGCCGGCATGACGTTTGTGATGTGGCTCCTGTTTTACCGAAGCCAGGAAAAACTCTGGGTCTGGGGCATCCTTGCTGTCTATTCCGGCGCTGCTTCCCATGCCGCATTGATGTCCCTGCGGTTTTTGAATATGCTGCTTTCCGGGCTCCTTTTTCTTTCCATCACTTCGATCGAGGATTTTTTCGGCGGGATGATCATCATGCGGGTGCCCTACCCTTTTGCCTTTGCCGTCTCGCTTTCCTTCCGCCTGGTGATGGTGTTCATGTCCAACGCGTTCACCATCGTCGAGGCTCAAAAAGTCAGGGGAAACGACATCTCCAAAGGCAGCATCCTCAAAAGGATTCAGGCATACATGCCGCTGATCGCGCCATTGATACTGACCGGCATCAAAAAAGCCGAAACGCTCACCCTGGCACTGGAATCCAAGGGATTTTCCCCGCAAAACAAAATAGATCTCACCGGAAAATACCGCCTCCGCGCTCCGGACAAATGCTGCCTCTGCGTTATGCTGCTGGCCGGAATGGCTGTCGTTATTCTGAAGTTTCAACGCTGAACTGTTGGTTTCAACATTGTTTAAAATCCACGCCGATATCATAGAGGGTGTCAGCTGCAAAATCAGCGTTTTTTGGCCATCGAATGGTCCCGATCTCCGGGTTAACCGCTACTTGCCTGAATAACGCAAGGTCTTTAAGTGGTTCAAATACTTCTCCGAACAGTTCTTTTTCTAGATCAACAACCTTTTTATCACCGTTATCGAAGAGCAATTTCAGCTTGTATCCGTCAAAATATTCAACCTGTCTTACCTCAATCAAATGATAAGTTTTCATCTGCGTTCTCCTTAATCCAGCGGCTCGATATCTTTTAACGGTTTATGTTGAGAAGCCCTTTCCCAGTTTCCCAATAATTCCTTTTGGTGAGCCATTGCCCATTCTTTCACCATTTTTTCGGCACGACTTTTCAGTTTGCCTTCCATTTTTTTAAACGGAGCAATCGAATATCTCGGTAACGGCTTTTGGGGACTATCAGGTATTTGTCTTCTGTCACGTCTTGATGATTTCAGCTATGTTCCTGAATGTAAATCGATTTTTACCACTTTGAACCAATTGTTCTTTTTCCAGCTCGGTCAAGCTGTATAGGTATGGCGCCCCCAGGACGGTCGATCACGCATCAGCATGTGGGCAATATGCCTTGATTAGTAACATATTTTCTCCGAAAGAAGCAATTATTGTAGTCACTCAAGTGAGGCGATCATAGCCAGGCATTGTTGATCGTATTGTTTCAGTAAATAAAATTGACAAATGATCCTGGAATATTATACAGGTTTATTCGTCAAATAAACGAAATAAGGACTGTGTTGCAGTACAGGTAAAGATCGAGCCTGTAGGCGCTACGCAATTCATTCAGAAATCGTACGAAATGCCGCACGAATCGTACGCCCAATCAGTATTACTTGGGGCCATCCATGTCTAACCCATTCCTTGACCACCCTGTACCGGTTGCCGAGAACATCCCCGGCAATGAAATGCCCATGTTCCGGGAACTCTGGAAACATATCGGCAAGAAGATGCCCAAAAAAGGCAGGGGCAAGAGCGCGGTGCTTGATCCGCTCAGCATCCCGGTGTAACTGCAAACCGCCCTGCAGGCGCTCTACGGTCACTACGACAAAAACCGAAGGCCGGGACGCCAATACCGTGACTCATGTGCTGGGCGTGCGCGCTTTTGGCACCCAGTTGCTGTGCGAGCAGGTGATCGGCCGTGTGGCCGAAGCCCACCCCAAAGTAATGGCCTATGTGAAGAACCACAACCTGGGCCTGGAGGTGCCCTACCGTTATGCCTCGGAAACCCGCAAATACCGACCCGACTTCATCGTGCAGGTGGATGATGGGAAAGGCGCCGAAAACCCCCTCAACCTGATCGTCGAGATCAAGGGCTACCGGGGCGAAGACGCCAAGGAAAAAAAATCCACCATGGACACCTACTGGGTGCCCGGCGTGAATAGCCTCGTCATCTATGGGCGATGGGCCTTCGTCGAATTTACCGAGGTCTACCAGATCGAATCGGATTTTAAAGAAAAGGTTGAATCAAAGTTTAACAAGATGATCGAAACAATGTCGGCCGATCAAGGGCAGAAAGATGAAATGGAGGCGTAATGGTTTTTGATCGCAACAGACCCTTCAATGATTTACCCTTGCTACCATCTGAAACGGACCTGGAGTCCAAGGCGATTCTAAAGAAAGCCATTGCAGCCAACCGGGAACTGGCCGAACTGAAAGGCGCCGGCGACGCAATCCCCAATCAGGCTATTTTGCTCAACTCCATCGTATTGCAGGAAGCCCGATTGTCTTCGGAAATCGAAAACATCGTTACTACCACTGACGAGCTTTACAAGGCCACAGATGAGGACCCATCCAAACTCGACCATGCCACCAAGGAGGTTCTCCATTATCGCGAGGCCTTGTGGCACGGTTTTGAGAACCTGAAAGCGCGACCGCTGTCGACCAATCTTTTCATTGAGCTGGTGGGGATTATCAAACAAACCAATTTGAGCATCCGTAGAGTGCCGGGCACCAAAATCGCCAACAGTCGAGGTGACATTGTTTATACCCCGCCCGAAGGCGAAACCCAGTTGCGTGAACTACTGGCCAATCTCGAACTTTTCATGCATGCAGAAGATGGCATCGATCCGCTGGTGAAACTGGCGGTCCTTCATTATCAATTCGAAGCCATTCATCCTTTCACGGACGGCAACGGTCGCACCGGGCGTATCATCAATATCCTCTACCTGGTGGAGAAAGAACTTCTGAAGATCCCGGTGCTTTACCTGAGCCACTTCATTATCCAAAACAAAACAGACTATTATGCAGGCTTACGGCAAGTGACCGAGCACAATGCCTGGGAACAGTGGATTTTGTATATGCTGGGCGCCATTGCCGCCACGGCCCAACAGACGCGGATCAAGATCTTTCGCATCCGCGATGCGATGAATTCGGCCCAGGAACTGGCACGCACAAAGGCCCCCAAGATCTATTCCAAGGATTTGATCGAGCTGATTTTTGAGCTGCCCTATTGCAAAATCCGCTTCTTGGAGCAGCGGGGTATCGCCAAGCGGCAGACTGCCGCCGTGTACCTCAAATCCCTTGAAGACATCGGCCTGCTCCAGAGCTTGAAGGTGGGTCGGTGTAAGATCCCATATTCTAAGGGTATAAAAGTGTATGAAGTTTTCAGAATAGATTGACAAGCAGGAATGAATTATCAGATTAAATGGGCCTCTGTTTGAGGCCCATTTAATTTTGGAAGGGAAGGA
>Ga0268283_1000324_pt1 | contig 36897 bp, 27 predicted proteins | sample saktaG_13_FD_190140 | JGI IMG/M metagenome (GOLD analysis project Ga0268283, IMG submission 190140) | Saline water microbial communities from Sakinaw Lake, British Columbia, Canada - sak_2013_06_06_36m | ecosystem: Environmental > Aquatic > Non-marine Saline and Alkaline > Saline ...
GATGCCGATGGACGGAAGCCGGACGCCGTTAAAGGTATTGTTTTTCACCATCGTGTAATGGGCCATGTCCTGAAACACCAGGCGATCTCCCACTTTAAGGGGAGCAGGAAACGAGAAATCGCCGATCACATCTCCCGCCAGGCACGTCAGGCCGGCCAGCCGGTAGGTAAATGGGTATTCTCCGGGCGTTCCGGCCCCTTCGATGACCGGGCGATACGGCATTTCCAGCACATCGGGCATGTGGGCCGACGCGGATGTGTCCAGAATGGCGATGTCCATGTTGTTATGGAAGATATCCAGGACAGAGGCGATCAACACGCCGGTGTTCAGCGCAATGGCCTCACCTGGCTCAAGATATACTTCAAGGGGATATCTGCTTTTGAAGCCGGTGATCAGATCGCACAACAGATTGACATCATAATCGCTTCGGGTGATGTGATGCCCTCCGCCGAAATTCACCCACTCCATGTTCTTTAAAAAAACGCCGAATTTGTCTTCGAACGCGGGAAGGGTTCGGGCCAGGGCATCGGCATTGAGCTCGCAGAGGGTATGAAAATGCAGCCCGGAAATCCCTTCCAGATAATGGGGTTCAAAATTGTTTCGGGTCACGCCCAGTCGGGAAAACGGGCCGCAGGGGTCGTAAATCGGCACGCTGACTTCAGAATGTTCGGGATTTACCCGGATGCCGCACCGGACAGCCTTTTGGGCACTTAGAATCTTTGGTTTATTCCGGTTCCAGAACGAAAAGGAATTGAACACCAGGTGGTTGCAGCAGGAAAGGATTTCATCAAAATCGGCATCCGGAAACGCCGGCGCGCAGAAGTGAACTTCCTTGCCGAATTCCTCATGACCCAGCCTGGCCTCATCCACGGAACTGGCGGAAATGCCGCAAAGATATTCCCGGATGACCGGAAACAGGCTGAACATGGCAAAGCCCTTGAGCGCCAGCAGAATCCTGCAGCCGGTTTGCCGCTGAACCGAATCGAGAACCTTCAGATTTTTGATCAGGGCCGCTTCATCCACGACATAACAAGGTGTGGGTATCCGGGCATCCAAAAAACGTTCCTGCATGAATCTTGCTCCAATAAACGGATGATTTTCTGTTGTCGGTTAAAAAAAATCCGGGAACCCGGTTGCTATCACAAAAAGCTTTCGGTCCACGGCAGTCCACATCGGTTCAACGCGTCCATGAACGGATCCGGATCAAATTCCTCGACATTGAAAACCCCTGCCCCCTTCCATTTTCCGGTCAGCATCATCATGGCCCCGATCATGGTCGGAACGCCGGTGGTGTAGGATATGGCCTGGGCCTGGATCTCCCTGAAGCATTCGGCGTGATCGCAGACATTGTAGATGAAGTACTTCACGGGTTTTATGTTTTTGAGGCCTTCAATCATGCAGCCGATACAGGTCTTGCCGGTATAGCCCGCGGCCAGGGAGGACGGCTCCGGCAGCAGGGCCTTTAAAAACTGAAGCGGCACGATGTCGATTCCCTGATACTTCACCGGGTCGATGCGGGTCATGCCGACATTTTGAAGCACCCGCAGATGGGTGAGATATTCCTGGCCAAACGTCATCCAGAAGCGCATCCGTTTGATTCCGGGAATGTTTTTGGCCAGGGATTCCATCTCCTCGTGATACATCAAATACATTTCCCGCACGCCGACTTGGGGAAAATCAAAAGGTTTATGGACGGACAAGGGGGCGGTTTCGATCCATTGTCCGTTTTCATAGTATTTTCCCCTGGCTGTGACTTCCCGGATGTTGATTTCCGGGTTGAAATTGGTGGCAAAGGGATGGCCGTGATCTCCGGCATTGCAGTCCATGATATCAATGGTATGGATTTCATCAAAATGGTGCTTTAAGGCATAAGCGCAGAAAATATTGGTCACGCCGGGGTCAAACCCGCATCCCAGAAGGGCCATGATGCCTCTTTTTTGAAACCGCTCCTGATAATCCCACTGCCATTTGTAACAGAATCTGGCTTCGTCCGGCGGCTCGTAATTGGCCGTATCCAGATAACTGACCCCGGTTTCCAGGCAGGCGTCCATGATGCTGAGATCCTGATAGGGCAGGGCGACATTGATGACAAGATCCGGCGATACCTTGCGGATCAGGGCGGATACTTCATGGGGGTGGTCGGCATCCACCCGGGCGATTTCAATCGGCCCGGCAACCTGTTTCCGGATGGCGTCGCATTTGGCCAGGGTACGGCTGGCCAGAACAATTTCGGAAAACACTTCGGGGTTCTGCGCGCATTTATGGGTGACAACAGAGCCGACCCCTCCGGCGCCGATGATCAGAACTTTACTCATGGACGGATTCCTTTAAATGTTAAATAGATATAATCCGTTGACTTCCCCCATTGAAAAGGGGGATCGAGGGGGATTTCCTTAGCTGTTTGCTTCAGAGTCCACCCTGGCCCCCTTTTTTTAAAGGGTGGGACTTGCGTATTCATGTTTTGTTGTGATTTATGGTCATGGCCAGCAACAGATATGACGTATGAACCAGCAAAACTATAGGAAGATACCGCTATGATGTCAATCAAGAAAGCTGATCTATGGACGGAAAATCGCATTTAACGTTGCGTCAGGTTGAACAATATTTCCATATATGGACAGCAATGCACCAGTGGTGTTGCAATGGACAGATGTTGCCGATCGACGGTGATCTTGCCATACACCCAACGATCGGTCGAACCTACCACTTGAATTTCATTACGCGGCGAAGTAAGCAACGGCCCGTTCACATAGCTAACGAGGATGGCCTGCAGGTCAAGGTTGGAACGGAATTCGCCATCCGACATAGGCGACACGTCTTTACCTACCAACATGAGCGGAATCCTATAGTTTTCACTTTCGTGGGGTTAGGCTCGACCGCAGTGATCCGAGACGATGACCAGCAGGCTCCTTGAATCCAGGCCCTTGGCTTCAAGACCGGTGGCTCATGAATTTACCTGCAGCATACTCCAGTTCAACAAAATGCCACCCGAAAAACGTGTGTGGAAAATCGGCGCGCCCGCGATTGAATATGTACCCAAAAGGCGTGGTGCAAAACGGCGAGGCACATTTGAGTGTGCAGGATCGCCGGAGCTGATAAAAGAAACCGTTGAAGCGATTTACCAGGTAAAAGCACCGTTAATCTTGGATAGAGACGGTATTCACTGGAGTGATGCCTCGGCTGAATTGATTGAATTCGCCGAATATGCCAGAGTCCCGGTAGTCGGCAGGCGTAGCGGCAGAGGGGCGATTCCGGACACCCATCCATTGGCCTCGATTTCCCGGGGATTTTCTGCCTTGAAAAATGACATCGATCTAAGAATCCTCATCGGCATGAAAGTCGGATTTTTCGATGGTTATGGAAAAGGATGAAAAAATGCCATCCAGATCAATGAATCAGCGGAACATATATGGACATATATACCGATCCAGGTTGCCGTGATCGGCACCCCCCGAATCGTGCTGATGCAGATGCTTGAATACGCCTTGTGGTTGATGGGTTTACCGTATCCGGTTACGCACCGCCGTTTTTCGTTCTGGGCCGGACCGCGCAAATGACCCATGGGAATCACTGACCGATGCGGATAAGATGCCTTAGCGTACCATAATCCGATCATGATCCGTCGGTTTCCAGTCAGATGAAGCGAAGCGGTGCAGATAGAAGACGCCTTCGTCAGGAGGACTGAGGCGTACATAGCTGTACGCCTCAGTGACAAAGGATGAAGCACAACGCAGCAAATGGACCCGAATCAGATAGTCCACATTTTTAGACATTCGTCGAATCCATTTTTATAGACTTCATACCTTTGAATGCAGTTCGGGATATTAGCCCGCCTGGACCTTCCGTTATCAACTCAAATTATTGATATTCAGTCCATGAAAGTGTAAAAAATTAATGAATATCATACATTATCTACAAGAGGGTCGTTACATGCCGGTTTGCCCTTGAAGGAAATCTTGCGATAACCAGATTTATTAACTGATGATTCATACAGTTATTCCAGATTGGTGTTGGTTGCCCATCATTTTGTTCATATTTGGCACATCTTTTGTAAGCGCCATTTATACAATAAATGCAAACGTCATGATCGGATGGATAGCCATCACAAATTAAAATGTGGTTCACCGCTATGTGCATAATCGTTATACCGGTGATATGCCGGTTTTCAGACTCGTGTACCGGCTGCAAGACCACTCTGTTTCTTATCTCACTTAAAGGACAAACATGGAAACGTATAAAATCGCTGAAAATAAAATGTTCCATGCTGCAGGTCGTGATTTTATCTTTTTAGCCGCGGATAATACCATTTTCGAAATGGATGATCGTATAAAGGGGATACTAAAGAAGTCCTGCCTTGCGGAAGAATTCACACAAGAAGATGCCTTTGCAAAACTTTCCTGTCCACCGGAAGATAAAAATGAGCTCTTTGACGAACTGATCAGAAGCCGCGCACTTGTTTCCTCGAAAGGCAAAGACGTTACACGAAGGATCGATTTTGAAAAGATGTCAATCCGGCTCAAAACGCTTGTATTGCATGTTACGGATGCCTGCAATCTGGGTTGCCGGTATTGTTACTATGGCGACGCTGGGCATGCCGCTTCCGCCAAAGCAAAAATGAGCCGTAAAGTTGCCTTCAGGGCAGTGGATTTTCTGATGGAAAATTCAGGGGATTTGAAAGAGGTCATTATCGTTTTTTTTGGTGGAGAGCCGCTTCTCAACCTGGATCTGATCCGCTTTATCGTGGATTATGCCCGCAAGAAGGCGACGGAAAAAGAAATTCGTATTGACTTCGCCATTACGACCAATGGGACGCTTCTGAATGACAAAGCCATCGGTTTCCTGAGAGAAAACAATATCGGAGTCACCATCAGCATTGACGGATTTGAAAAAGTGCATGATCGCTTCAGGCGTTTCCCCAATGGCGCTCCCTCCTACGGGGCTATTTTACCGGGATTAAAAAAACTCCTTGCGGACAAAGAAGGAAAACCCGTTGTTGCCAGAGTGACGGTGGCCGGAGAGTCAAAATATATTCCCGAAATTCTGGATCATCTTCTGTCTCTGGGTTTTTCAGAAGCGGGATTTGCGCCCGTCACGACCAGCGATTTGTCCTATCAGTTAAGCCTGGGAGAGATGGAGCAACTCCTATCGCATTTCAAAATGCTGTCGGAAACATTTATCGATCATGCAAAAAGAGATGAGTTTTATGGCTTTACGAACCTGGTGGATAACCTGGTTGTTCTTCACGAAGGAGAAAGAAAAGACTATCCCTGTGGGGCGGGCTTGAGCCTGTTTTCTGTTGATACCAAAGGACGCCTCTATTTGTGCCAACGGCTCACTGGGGAAGAGTCCTCTTGTATGGGGGATGTATTTTCCGGGTTTGACCGTTTGGCGCTAAGTCGGTTTCGACAACAGGCGTTTATCAGTGGGAAAAAAGCCTGCACCGAATGTTGGGTCAGAAAAATCTGTGCCGGCGGATGCTACCACGAGGCCCTTGTCCGTGAAGGCGGGCTTGCCGAGCCCAATATGCATTATTGCCAATGGATTAAAGACTGGGTTGAGCTCGGACTGGCGGTTTATGGCAGACTTACGGTCGAGTGCCCTGGATATCTTGAAAAGCTGTCAATGTTGCGAGGGCACGAGCCATTGATGAATCATTCGATTTAGGAGTTAATTTTTGTCCGTGAAACATAACCATGGTCGATATTAACAAACAGAAAGGGAACCGTGAATTGCGTATTCCAAGAATTTTTCCGAAAAGCAAAAAAGGCATTTTATTGGTCGCCATTGTTCTTATACCAGCGATTGGCTTATCCTCACATGAATTTTCAGTCCGTTATTTCCAGGACAGGACATGCACTGCTTGCCATGAGATGGGAGCACCTATCGGTAAATGGAAAGATTCAGGCACGGCCAAAAACCATAATAACTGCGCGGGGTGTCACTTCGATGCCGGTTTCAAGGGGTGGATGGATATGAATGAATCGGCAGTACGCTTATTGATCGCCCATTTTAAACGGGATCCGAATGAACCCCTCAAGCCTCGTCAGGAGCCGCTTTTTTTGGATCCGAGCAAAGAGCCAGGCTATTGGAGCCATGTGCCGAACAGCAGGTGTTTTAGCTGCAAAGACGCCAAGAACCATCTGGAAAGCGATCAGGCCAAGATACACAACAAGCTGATCAAGGGAATCGCTTCTCAACCCTGTAAGGATTGCCATAACCACGATATGAGAAAAGATCAGAAATTTTATGAAAAAGTCTCGAATGAAGTTAACCCCATTCCATCTTAGGATTTGTGAAATGCATGAATGAGCGTTAACAGCATCCCTTTTCCTGAACTCAAATAAAAGAAGACACTATGAAGCTGGCGCTGCACCTGAGAAAGATTCCCGCAAATCATCAACTACCCGACATTCCGGGACACCTCGGGGCCTGCTATGATGACGATGATCCCGATTTACAGCTCGTTCGTGAAAAAGTTCCCCCCGTTGAAAGAATTTATGTCGGGGATGAATTTTGTCCCATTCGGCTGCCCGCGCCGAACGAGCTGGCGCGTTTCTGTCGCTTTTCAACCGAAAGAAACATCGGTTTGACACTTTTAGTGCCCGTGCTCACGGATGCCTGGATGGATCATTGCACGGCGCTTTTTGAATGTCTGGAAAAGTGGTGTCCGGAAGCGGAGGTCGTTGTCAATGATATTGGGACGATATTTTTTCTTAGGAAAAACCATCCCGTGTTTCGCATTTCCATGGGACGGCTTTTCAACAAAGGATTTAAAGATCCGCGCCTGTCACCGAAGAATATGGAAGTGACTCCGGAGATTAATAACCTTTTAAGCGAAAGCACGTTTGATCATACAACCTTTCAACATGTTATAGAGCGATTGAATGTGAAACGCCTCGAGCGCGACTTGATGCCTCATAGTGGGCGCTTTTCCAAAAGCTCGCCTGATTATCAAACATCTTACTATTTTCCATTCGGCTATATAACGACAGGAAGGGTATGTCGGACGGCCACATTCGATAAAAAGGCTACACACGACTTCGCCATGGTGAGCAAATGCGCAAAACCCTGCAACGCGCTTTCATTTCGGCTGAAGAACGATGCCGTCTCCCTGAAACTCATTCAGGCCGGCAATACGATCTTTTATCTTTATTCGCTTAAAAAGCTCAATGGGCTATTGGAAAAGGCTGCTGAAGAAGATTGCCGTCTGATTTATCAAGGTTTGGCAATATGAAAATAGTCGCTCCCATCAGTTCGATCAGCGAGCTTGAGATGTTGCTTCATTCCGGCGCGGATGAGCTTTATTGCGGCATCAGAACACCGGAATGGGAAAAGTCATTCGGGCAGGGAATGTGGATCAACCGGAGAAGCCCGCAGATCGCAAACATTCTTTCATGGAATGATCTGAACACCATTACCGAGAAAGCGCACGAAAAAGGCGCTCAGGTGCATATTGCCATGAATGCCTCCTTTTATCCCGGCTCCGGCATGGACTTGGTTTTAAATCTCTGCAAAACACTGGTTGAAGAAATTCATATTGATAGCCTCATTGTAAGCGACTTGAATTTGCTGATGGAGCTGTCCGTGGAAAAACTTCCTGTAAAGATACATTTGAGCAGCCTTGGAAGCTGTTTTAATTCGGAATCCGTGGCTTTTTATCAGTCTCTCGGGGTCAAAAGAATTATCCTTCCTCGCCAATTGTCGGTTTCCGATATTGACCGACTGATCAAACGATCCGATCCGGCAATGGAATTTGAAGTATTTGCCTTGAATGACGGCTGTTTTTTTGAAGAAGGATACTGCCAGACCTCGCATGCGCTGGGTGCGTTTTGTCTGACGGAGTGGGATATCGAGGTCCGTCATTCGAAAAAGCGAAGACTGTCTGCCAGTGAATTAAATACGAATCAAAGAAAATATCGGGAATACTTGTGGTTCCAGAATAATTGCGGTTCTTCTTTTCAACAGGACGGACTGCCGAACGGCCCGTGCAGCCTATGCTGGTTCGGCCGGTTCAGAGACTGGGGAGTTACAGCGGTTAAAATTGTGGGTCGCGAAGCATCGTTTGTCCGAAAGATGGGAAGCATTCAGTTGGTCAAGGCCGTGATGGAAATGGTCAGGGGAAAGGCCTCTTCTGAGGAGATTGCCGCTTATGCGCGTCAAATCAGAAATACGCAGGCATACTGCGAAAGCGGTTATATGTGTTACTTCAAGGATTGCTGACCCATGGAAGAACCTTTTCTGAAACAGATTGCTTACTTGGGGCAGTATCTGCGATCCCACAAGAAGGTATTGATTCTGTCGCTTTTGTTAAGTGCTATCAGCACCGCGTTGGGGCTGTGGCAACCCTATTTTTCAAAGCTTTTGATCGATAACGTTTTTATTGCCCGAGACGCCACGATTTTATGGCCACTCTTAATAGCCCTTATAGGGCTGCTGCTGCTGAGTTTTATTATCAGGGTGAGCAATAATTACGTTTACACGCGGTATTCAGCCAGGATTCTCTTCAAAATGAGAGTGGACCTGTTCGGCCACCTGCAGAGAATTCCCATGAGTTACTTCTCAAAAAACAAGATCGGCGACATTTTTTCGAGAATCTCTTCGGACATGGCCGACATCCAGGCGCTCATCACGGATACGATTCCCATCTATCTTTTCAATATTTTAACCTGCATCATTACGGGCATCATCCTTTTCTGGCTGAACTGGACAATGGCGCTCATGAGCATCGCGTTCATGCCGGTTGCCATGGTGATGATTTACAAATTAAGACCCAGGCTTTTGGATTTGGGCCATAACGTCGCGCAAAGCAATGCGGATATCGCCCATTTTCTGTTTGAGTCGCTCAGCAATACATCCCTTATCAGGGCCTTCGGTGCTGAAAAGTTAGAAACCGGCAAGCTTGCCGAAAAACAGAACCATATTTTGAAATATATTTTAGATTACCAGGTATTGGGAATTTTTTCGGGGTCCATCCCCACTGCCTTTATCATCATCAATACCCTGGTCGTTTTTGGTTACGGCGGCTCCCTTGTATTGGATGGTTCGCTGAGCATCGGAAGTTTGGTAGCCTTTTCCGTTTATCAGGGGAAAGTGTTCGGGCCGCTGCAGGGGTTGCTGGACGGTTTTCTATCCGTTCAAAAATCAAAGGTGGCCTTAACCCGGGTCAGAGAAATTCTTGATATCAAACCGGCATTTGAAGATAAGGGCGAAACGATATTGGCGGCGCATCAACTTGGGGGGGATATCACATTCGAAAGAGCTTCTTTTGCCTATGAGGAAGGCGTACCGATCCTCAAGGATGTCTCTTTTAAGATTCCTTCAGGTAAAACTACGGCGATTGTGGGTCCCAGCGGCGTCGGCAAGACCACCATTTGTCACCTGATTCTTAAGCTTTTCAGTCCGGATTCCGGCAGATTGACCTGGGGAGGGATCGGCCTTGAAACATTTAACCGGGAGTGGTTGCGAAAGCGGATTGCCATCGTTACACAGGATACGTTTCTGTTTCACACCTCCATATTGGAAAACATCAGGTTCGCAAAACCGGAGGCAACCGACGCGGACATCATCCAGGCGGCCAAAGCGGCACAGATTCATGATTTTATTCAATCTCTTTCTGGTGGCTACCAGACAAGCATCGGGGATAGGGGCATTCGGCTCTCCGGCGGACAGCGCCAGCGCATCAGCATTGCCAGGGCGATATTGATGCGGCCTGAAATTCTCATTTTAGACGAAGCCACGGCTTACCTGGATCATAAGATGGCGCACCAAATCAGGGAGACGATTCATGCGCTGATGAAGAATAAGATCACCATCGTCGTAAGTCATCGGCAAGGTGCGGTAAAACATGCCGAGAATATCGTCGCGTGTGGAAAAGACGGCATTATTTACGAAGGGCCGCCAAATGGGTTTGTATATGCCGCTTAAAATTGCCGTAATAGACAGTGGAATCAATCCGAGCCATTTCCATGTGGGGAACGTGGTTGGCGGCCACGGATATCGAATAAATGGTGATGGGCAGGTGGAATTGCATCCGGATTTCGAGGACGGGATCGGCCACGGCACTGCCATAGCCGGTATTTTAAACCAAAAAGCACCCCTTGCGGATCTTTACGGGATCAAAATATTTCAAAAAGAACTCACCGCCCCAGTTTCTGTCCTTATAGCAGCATTAAAATGGACGATTGAAGCAAAAATCAACATCATTCACCTGAGCTTGGGCACGGAAAATGAAGATTATCGGGAAGACCTGAACGCGCTTTGCCGGAAAGCCCATGACAGCGGTATTGTTATTCTGGCAGCTGCCAGATCACCTCATGATCCAATTATCCCTGCCGCATTACAGACGGTCATCGGCGTGTTCTGGGATCGTCAATGCAGCAAGGACATTATCAGTCATCATCCCGGAAAGAAGATAGAATTTGGCGCTTATGGCTGGCCAAGAGAAATTCCAGGAATGCCACAGGAAATGAATTTCCGCGGCAACAGCTTCGCCGTTGCCCATGTAACGGGAAAAATTGCACAGATAGCTGAAAAATATCCAAGAGCTCAACCGGCGTTTCTTAAGAAGAAGCTGTGTCAACTATCCGTTGGAAGATAACAGATCTGACCGAAAATAAACAAGGGGCCTGCTGATTTAGGCAGTATGTCAGGTTCATACATGAACGTTACCATGAAAATAAAGAAACCAGAGCTCATGAACTATGGTCCACTGCGCAGATAGTTCCCAAGCTGGAGCTTTGGAACCAGCAAAAGCCGAGTTATGGCTGCGGAATATTTTCTTCTGTGAGTGGTGAACAGACATCTGTTCACGAGGGGTTGCTTAATCGCCAAAACGGAAAGGGGGGAAACAGCAACGGCATTATTTTCCGGCTCTATGCCGGCGGAGTTTTTTTTCGAATGAAACGACATGAAAATCAGAGTGGATAGGAGGAATGTTATGAGGGAATGGAAACCGATTTGTTTGATACTCTTGCTGATGGGAATGTTGACCCTGGCAAGCGCGCCCGCCAGTGGCGAGATTTTATTTCCGGATGGCACTTTGATCAAGCAAAAATGCAGTGCCTGCCATAAGCCCGACGCACAGGGTCAGTTGGACGTACTGGAACATACCAGAAAAACACCGGAAGAATGGAAGGTCGTTGTCGACCGTATGATACGGATCAACAGTTTGCCGCTTGAAAATGAAAATTTCAATTCCGTTATCAAGGAATTGAGCGCAAAACTCTGTCTCAGCCCCAAAGAGATGTCTGCAGTCGCTTATCTGAACAGTGATGAAAACAGCCAGTACAGGGAACTTCCAAAAGACAAACTGGAAGAGCGTATTTTTACCTCCTGTGTACGCTGCCATACGTACGGCAAAATTGTGTCACATAAAAATACGCCAGAGCAATGGGCTGAGAACAGAAACCTTCACCTCGGATACTATCCAACGGTTATCTCTCAGATGCGGGAAATGGACTGGGCCGTGGAATCCAAGGAACTGATAGAGCCCCTCTCAAAGCTTTTACCTTTTGATAATCCGGAATGGAAACAGTGGATTCAAAATAGAAAAAAGCCGGATCTGACCGGCGAATGGACCGTGGTCGGTTATCAACCGGGCAAGGGATATTATGAGGGAAGTTATGCCATAAAAGCGAATACTGCTGCCGGAAAGGATGAGTACTCGATTGAAAAGGAGATTCGATATGAAAGTGGTACTGTTCTGAAAACGAGCGGTTCGGGGACATTGTACAGTGAGTACCATTTACGCTATGCCCTGTCATCTAAAGACGCCATGGGCAAGACCGAGGGCGTCTTTGATCTGAATGCTGATCATATGGCATTTTCGGGAAAGTGGTGGGCGGTCGTGCAGGATATGAACGTATTTGGCAATGAAATGTTTTCCAAGTCCGGTTCTTCTGCCAAAATTTTAGGTGCTTATCCGGAAGCGCTCCAAACCAATCAGACACATAAGGTGACAATGATCGGTGTTAATTTGCCCAGCGTGAAGGCGGCGGATATCACCTTTTCAAAACCTGGGATAAGCGTGACCAAGATCACACAGACCGGAGCCTCAAAAATCGTGTGTAACGTGAATGTGAAAACAGAGGCGGGGACCGGGGTTTTTGGGGTCAAAGTCAAGGGAATCGCCTATGACGGTTCGATGAAGGTATACGCCAAGATCGACGCCATAAAGGTCCTTCCGGAAATCGGTAGAGCACGGGTGAGCTGCGGGTCTGCTTATCCGTGGCAGGGAGTTCAATTCGTCGCAAGAGGAATCAGTGCCGGTCCGGACGGCAAGGTGGGGACGGAGGATGATTTGGTACTGAATCCGGTGGATGCCAAATGGTCTCTTGCCGAGGAAAAGACGAGAGAAGATGACGATGACCTTAAGTATTTAACGACATCCGTTGTAAACGGACTCTATACACCGGTAACGACCTATGGCCCGATCGCATCCAGATCCCAGGGACTTGAAGGGACCGGCCTCATTAAAATTGTTGCAACGTTCAAAGGGATGGAGAGCAGTTCCCGGTTGGTTGTAACCGTACCGGATTTTATCGCCCACTTGAAATAGGGCAGAAAGGAGAGTCTGATGAAAAAGAAAGGGCTTAAAGCTGTCAATAAACGGGCAAAGAAAATGGAAGAAAAAGAAGTGTTCGGCATGGCCGACAATATCTCAACAAGTATGCCGATCGGTTGTACAACTATTTTTGATACCGGATGGGAAACCAACCCCCGGTTAGAGACGCCGACCGGTAACTGCGGTCCCAGTGCAAGGGATTTTACGAGTTGTGCGGGCCCGTGCTGGTGGCCGGCACAAGTGCCAGACAGTATAACCAACTGGCCGGACTTCCAAAATCAATGCCGTGCTATAGCAAAAGACTGGCGAAATCTCAATTTCGTCATCAAACGATGAGAAAGGAAAGGAACGATGCCTGTTAATAAAAAAAACATCTGGTCCGTAATTGTTTTTGGCTGCATCTGTTGCTTGTCTATCCCGGCAATCGCCAAAGACTATCTTTATGTAGCCATCAACAATGCCTGTCAGGTCATTGATTGCGATTCCAATACAGTGATAAAATCCATACCAATTAAGGGTTACTGTTTGTCATCCCGGCCCTCCAGTGACGGTAAACGGATATATCTGAATGCATATCATTCCATTTATGTAATCGATACGGTTACAAATGAATTGTCCGACACCTTCCGGTTTTCAACAGAACTGAGCAAGGTCACAGTGCTAGGGTACGACATTTCCGAGGATGGGGAAAAACTTTTTTTGAGCTGCACCATTACCAAAAAAAAGCAGAACATTCCCAAGCTTGAAGTTCTTCCGCCGCAACTGGTTGTCTATGATGTCAAACAGAAACAGATCACGAAAAACTATGAAATTCCTTATGGTGTATCGGGCGTTGTAACTCTCCGTAACGACCCGAATATCTTAATTTTAATGGGGTTAGATGTTTTTAAATTTTCGTTAAACGATGGCAAAACGGAAAAGATAAAGGGCATTCTTCATCCAGAGAAGGGAGAAGAAGGCAAAAACTCTCTTGTTTTCTGGCAGAACAGAAGCCCCGGTGGCAATGGAATTTTTTCGAACCCCTATTACACCCCGACACGAATGGGATATCTTATCATCGACAGGAATACCGGGAAGCTGGAGGATTTGCACGCAAAGGACCTGTGGATGGAGTACAGCAGTATCGTATCCCCTGACAAGAAGTACATTTTTGGTGTGATGGATGAATTGGTAAAGGTTGATGCCCAAACCGGCGAAACCATAAAGGCCGTTAAGCTAAAAACGGGGACTAACTACGGGCTGGCTCTGTCTGAAAACGGCAATAAAATATATGTGGGACCCGCCGGTCCAGATATCAGCGTATATGACACCGAAACGATGGAGTTGCTCGCCGTCGTCCAGCTTGAAGGCGATGGCGCTGAGTCAACCCGGATATCCAAGTAGCCGATTCATGGTTTCCGGGTTCCTTCTACGGTAATCATGAACCCAACTGTTGATCACACGAAACACCTGATTATGAGAAAAATTAGGACAAGGGAGAAGAAGTATATGACAAGAACCTTATGGATGGTTTTTGCCTTTAAAGTTTAAGAGAGGAGGTTGGCCGATGAATATAGTCACAATTGGAGGGAAATGCACGGCGGGACTTCGGTGTAAACGATTCATTTTGGCGGTGTTGGTTGTCGCATTCATTTTCGATTTATGCGGCGGCGCCATTGCATTTGAGATCAAAACGGGGAATGATGATTTCAAGGTGAACTGGGATAACAGCTTTCGTTACAATCTTGGCTACAGGGTCGGGAGCCAGGACCAGGCGATCTTGTCCAATCCTAATCTCGATGACGGAGACCGCAACTTTGACAGTGGGGTTGTCACGAGTCGGCTTGATATCCTTTCCGAGTTTGACCTTACCTATAAGAAGAATTATGGATTTCGGATCAGCGGAGCCGGCTGGTATGACCAAGCTTACAATAATCAACTAGGCAACACGTCCGTCGCCACATCGAACCATCTCGATGGTAATGGCAACCAGGCCCTTGGCCTGAATGGTTACGTTAAACACTACTATGCCGGGCCAAACGCTGAGATTCTCGATGCCTTCGCCTTCGGCAAATTCAGCATTGCAGATATGCCGGTCCAGGTCAAGGCCGGGCGACATACACTCTATTTTGGTGAGAGCCTGGGACTGACCGCTGCACTCAATGGCATCGCGTATGCGCAGTCGCCACTTGACTTCGCCAAAGCGTATGCGGTGCCGGGTACTAATGTGAAAGAGTTGTTCCGTCCCCTGGCCAGTGTCTCGGCCACAGCACAGCCCATCAAATCGCTTTCAATTACCGGCCAATACTTTTTACAGTGGGAACCCAATCGTTATCCGGAAAGCGGCACGTATATGGGAGTCTACGATTCTTTTCTCACAAGTGCAGACGCGATTCTCGATTCCGCGCTCGGAATCATTAACAGAGGGAATGACATTAATCCACCTGATGCACAAGACTATGGAGCCGCCGTGCGCTGGAGCCCCGGGTGGCTTGATGGGACACTCGGTTTATATTACCGCAATTTTTCCGACAGGTTCCCGCAGGTGTGCCTGAACTTGAATCCGCTGGCGAGCGGTTCGCCAGCCCAGTTCGATATGGCTTATCCATCCGGAATCGATCTCTTCGGGATAAGCCTGTCCAAGCAAATCCTGGGCATCAGCGTCGGGGCGGAACTCGCCTACCGTAAGAATATGCCGCTGCAGAGTGATCCGCTCATTGTCGCCAGTGTTGAAAATGCCGCTGCTTTGGGGCTTCCCCCCGGGAGTTATACTACAACGCTTCCCGATTCCGGCGGCACCGCGGCGGCGAGGGGCGACACCTCTCACGGAGTGCTGAATTTCCTCGGCCTGATCAACAAGACGCCTCTCTTTGATACGGCACAGTGGACAGTGGAGTTTGATTGGCAACGATGGAATTCAGTGACACAGAACGAAGCGTTATTCAAGGGACGTGACGGCTATACCGCAATTGACCGCGTGGACAAAGACGCTTTCGGGGTTGACCTCACCTTTATGCCTACATGGTTCCAGGTTTTTCCGGGGGTGGATCTCTTGATGCCGCTCACCTATGGTATGGGGCTGAAAGGCAACTCGGCCACCATAGCCGGCATCAACGAGAACGCGGGGTACTGGAGCGCCGGCATATCAGCCGACATCCTGTCGCGGTATCGCCTCGATCTTGCCTATGTTGCTTATTTTGGAAACTACTCAACGGATCAGACTGGGGCCGTGACCATCAACAATGGCGATTATGCATTGCTCAAAGATCGCTCAACACTGAGCCTCACACTCAAAGCCACATTTTAACTAACAGGAGGAACAAGGGCATGAGATTACGGAACATCTTCATTGCAGTTGGCATGCTGCTATCATGTGTGGGGATCGCCATAGCGAGTATTACCCCGGAAGAGGCGGAGAAACTCGGTACTACGCTAACGGCCATTGGCGCCGAAAAAGCGGGTAACAAAGACGGTTCGATCCCCGAATACACCGGTGGATTAACTACGGCTCCTTCTACATTCAAGGAAGGTTCTGGCCTTCGCGACGATCCGTTTGTCGACGAAAAACCATTGTTCACGATCAATCAGCAGGATTTGGACAAGTATTCAGACAATCTCACCGATGGGCAGAAGACTCTTCTCAAAAAATATCCAAGCTACCGTTTGGATGTTTACAAGACTCACCGGACGGCGGCTTTCCCCAAGTACGTGCTGGAAAATACGATCAAACAGGCCGTAACAACAAAAACGGAGAACAACGGTTTGTCGGTGATCGGCTCCCACGCGGCCTTCCCCTTCCCAATTCCGAAGACTGGCTATGAGGCCATGTGGAACCACTTGCTGCGTTACAATGGCACTACATTAAACCATTTTCCTCTCTCCTTAGTGGTCAACGCCGCAGGGCGGCCCACAATGACCTACCAGTTGGACGAAGTACTAGACTTTCCGTACTGGTACCCAGAAACACAAAAAGGAGGTGCTTTTTTAAGGCTGAGAGATATATGTACGGGGCCTCCTCGTAATGTCGGCGAATCACTTCTGTTAATAGATGCCGTTGATATGTACAAAGAGGGCCGTCGCATCTGGCAGTACCTGCCCGGACAGCGGCGGACGAAATTGGCGCCTGACATCGCCTTTGATACACCGAACACACAATTAAACGGTGCGACCACGTACGATGAATGGGACATCTTTCTCGGGTCAATGGAGCGTTTTGATTTCAAGCTGATCGGAAAGAAGGAGATGTACATTCCCTACAACGACTATAAACTGGCTTATCAATCCAAGGCAAACGAGGTGTTGACTCCCAATCATCTCAATCCGAACTTCGTCCGTTGGGAGCTGCACCGGGTATGGGTGGTGGAAGCGGACCTCAAACCGGAGAAGCGGCACATATTCAGCAAACGCATGTTTTACCTGGATGAAGACACCTGGGCCGCACTTGCCTCTGACGAGTACGACTCGCGAGGTCAACTCTACCGGAGCGGGTTCCAATACATGGTTCAGCACTATGATGCACCTTCTCCTTATACGTATCTCCATGGTTTCTATGATTTCAGTGCAAATATGTACACATTGGACGTGTATACTGCTGAAACCGGCGGCGTCAAGTACATAGGGAGACTCCCAGAAAATGAATGGACTCCGGAGGCGCTGGCAGGCGCAGGCGTGCGCTGATTCAGTATGTTTCGTTATCAATCGGTGCCTCCTGTGGAGCATCATACCGGTTGTATCGGTAAATATCCCCCGGCAGAGCCGGGGGTTTACCTATAGGTAATTAGTAAAAACAATCTTATCCGGGGCCAGGCTCTGCTCCACAGGAGAGAATATGATTTACAGAATGATAGTGACTGCGCTGATTGCAATCGTCTTCCTAACGCCATCCATGGCAAGCACGTCAGACTTCAAAGACATACTGGATGTACCAGCGCTCAAAAGTCCGCTGGCTATCAAATATCTACTCAACGGGATAGCAGCCGCTGGGAAACGGCTGGTCAGCGTCGGCCAACGCGGCCATATCCTCTATTCGGATGACGGGGGGAGAAGCTGGACACAGGCCAACGTGCCGGTCAGTTCGGATCTGACCGCTGTTAGCTTTCCATCCCCGAAGAAAGGCTGGGCGGTCGGTCATGACGGCGTGGTCCTGTTCAGCGAGGATGGAGGCGTCAACTGGGTGAAACAGTTCGATGGGCGCGACGCCTCCCGGGTAATGCAAGGCTACTACACAGCGCATCCCCTTGGGGCAAACGTCATGGAAGATGTCAATCGTCTTATCCAGGAGGGTCTCGAGAAGTCTTTCCTCGATGTCTGTTTTGAGGATGAGAGGAATGGTTTCATTGTCGGTGCCTTCAATCTGATCTTCCATACTACCGACGGCGGAAAAAACTGGGAGCCGTGGTTTGACCGTACAGAGAATGAGGGTTCTTTGCATCTGTACGCGATAAAACGTATTGGCAATGATATTTTCATCACTGGCGAGCAGGGACTGGTGATGAAACTTGACCTGGAGGCAAAAAAGTTCCGCAGGATGAAAACACCTTATCAAGGTACCTTTTTTGGTATTACGGGCAGGGACGGAATGCTGGTTGTCTTCGGGATGCGCGGCAATGTCTTCTGCAGCAGTAACAGGGGTGCCAGTTGGCAGAAGGTGGAAACCGAGGTGACGGTAGGGCTGACAGGTGCGACCGTGGCCGATGACGGACGCATTATACTCGTGAGCCAGGCAGGAGAAGTGCTTGTAAGCAAAAACGGAGGATTGAGCTTCAGCATGGTAAAGGTAGATAAACCTTTCCTTGCAGCGGCGATTGCAGCTATTGACAGGGATGCAGTTGTGCTTGTCGGCTTTGGCGGTGTGGAGTTAGAGTTTATTAAATAAACAGTTACAGTAGGAGAACTAAAGTGCGCGTCAAAATGGAAAAAATCGACGACATGCCCGTCATAAAAGAACTGAAGGATTTTGATCAAACAACCGGTAACCTACTGGAGCGTATGATCTTTAATTACCGTATTCTGGTAATTATCGGCTGTGTGATCGTGACCCTGGCACTGGCATACCAGTCAACAAAACTTGTATTCAACGCCAGCTTCGAGAAGATGATCCCGCACAACCAATCCTATATCAAAAATTACATCAAATACAAGAGCGAGCTGGGCGGGCTCGGAAACTCGATCCGGGTAGTGGTGGAAAACACTCGGGGGGATATCTTCGACCCGGAATATCTCGAAGTGTTGAAGCAGATTAACGAAGAGATATTTCTTACCCCCGGAGTGGATCGCCCCTGGATCAAATCAATCTGGATGTCGGCGGTTCGCTGGGATGAGGTTACCGAAGAAGGCTTCAGGGGCGGTCCCGTCATGCCGGATACTTACGATGGCTCGGAAACAAGCATCAACCTGCTCAGGCAGAACATTGCCCGTTCGGGAATCATCGGAGATCTCGTGGCGGATAATTTAAAGTCAGCGGCAATATTCTGTCCTCTCTTGGACATTGATCCTGCAACGGGCACGCGACTCGATTACAGTCGTTTCTCCAGGCAGCTTGAAAACATCCGCTCAAAGTACGGGTCGATCAAAAACCCTAAACAGACAGGTGGAACAGAGCAGGACGGCGGGATCAAAATTCACATCATCGGCTTTGCGAAACTCGCTGGCGATCTGCTTGACGGGTTGATACAGGTAATGATCTATTTTGCCTTTGCGACCCTGATCGCCGCAATCTTTATCTTCATTTATACCAGGTGCGTACGCAGCACGGTGCTTCTGGTTACATGTTCGCTGGTGGCGGTGATTTGGCAGCTCGGTCTTATATCTACCTTTGGCTTTGAACTCGACCCCTATTCTATCCTGGTGCCTTTCCTTGTTTTTGCCATAGGTGTCTCCCACGGCGCTCAGAAAATGAACGGCATCTTGCAGGACGTGGGGCGCGGCACCCACAGGCTCGTTGCGGCCCGATACACCTTCCGCCGACTCTTCCTCGCCGGCCTGACCGCGCTATTGGCGGATGCCACCGCTTTTGCCGTGCTGATGCTGATTGATATTCCGGTCATAAAGGACTTGGCGCTGACCGCCAGCATCGGCGTTGCGATTCTCATCTTTACCAATCTTATCCTGTTGCCGGTATCGCTCTCTTTTTTCGGTGTGAGTCTGATCGCAGCCGGACGCAGCCTAAAGGAAGAGACCGTGGAACGCAAAGGCGAGGGGGCAGGGGCGGTCTGGAGCTTCCTTAACCGCTTTACCGAGCGGCGTTGGGCTATCGGGGCGATAGCAACAACCATCGTGCTTGCCGCCGTTGGCTACATCATCAGCATGAATCTCAAGATTGGCGACCTCGACCCCGGCGCGCCCGAACTGCGCATCGATTCGCGTTACAACAGGGACACTGCCTACATAACTGCCAACTATACACTCTCAACCGACCAGTTCGCCGTAATATTAAAGACCCCGGCGGATGGGGTCCAGCAGTATGAAAGCCTCATCGAAGCCGACCGCATGGCTTGGGAACTGCAGCAGGTTCCTGGTGTACTGAGCACCGCCTCCCTTGTCGACTCGGTGCGACAGATCACTGCCGGCTCATATGAGGGGAATCCTAAATGGTTCACCCTTTCCCGAAACCAGAAAGTGCTGAACTACGGCGCCCATCAGTCGATCGTGAATAACCCGAACTTGTTCAATAATGATGGCACCATCATGCCCGTCCTTGCCTATCTCGTCGACCACAAGTCCGAAACGCTCGAAAGAGTCGTCAAGACGGCGGACAAGGCCGCGCAGCAGCTCAGCGAGAAGGATCGACAGTTCCTTCTCGCTGCAGGAAGCGCCGGGATCGAGGCGGCCACCAACATCGTTGTTAAGGAAGCAAACCATACCATGCTTCTCTACGTGTATAGTGCGGTGATTCTGCTCTGCTTCATCACTTTTCGCTCCTGGCGGGCGGTTGTAGTGGCGGTCCTACCGCTCATCGTCACCTCGATCCTCTGCGAGGCCCTCATGGTAATGTTCGGCATCGGGGTGAAGGTTGCCACCCTTCCGGTTATCGCCTTGGGGGTCGGAATCGGGGTTGACTATGCGCTGTATCTCTTAAGTGTACAGATTGCCTGGCAGCGGGCGGGTCTGTCTCTGACAGAGGCGTATAAACGCGCCGTCCAGTTTACTGGCAAAGTGGTGGGACTGGTCGGCATGACGCTCGCCGCAGGCGTCGTGACTTGGGCGTTTTCACCTATCAAATTTCAGGCCGACATGGGCATCCTCCTCACATTCATGTTCATTTGGAACATGATCGGTGCGCTTGTGTTGATCCCTTCTTTGTCGTACTTTCTCCTTAAGGATTTAAAGACTAAAGATATCGTCTGAACAAATGAAGAGAGATGAAAACATGGGTAGTGTCATATAATCGTTGCATAAAATTATACCTAAAACCTGCAATCGATTTTTAACATACTGAAGACACAGCAAGCGGGCCTAAAATGTTGATGATAACCAATCAATCATAACATATTGGCACCATAATAATTTGTAAAATCGATTGCAGCTTTTAGGTTAAAGTTGATGAATTCATAACCACCCCACAAAAGGAGGATTATCAATGGATAAAATTCTAAGGATCGACATGGGCGCTGTAAATGGCCCGGCTATCCGGATTGAGCCCGCGGGAGACTATGCCGGTTTGGGCGGACGCGCCATGACATCCGCGGTTGTCGCCAAAGAAGTGCCGCCCCTGTGTCACCCCCTGGGCGAGGACAACAAGCTGGTGATTGCGCCGGGGATGCTGAGCGGTTCCGCCGCCGCCATGTCCGGTCGGCTCTCTGTCGGCTGCAAAAGCCCTTTGACCGGAGGAATCAAGGAGGCCAATTCCGGGGGCCAGGGAGCCCAGGTGCTGGCAAGGCTCGGTTACGCAGCAATCATTCTGGAAGGAAAACCCAAGGATGATACGCTGTACAAAGTATTCATCAACAAGGACGGGGTAAAGATCACTGCCGATAGCAGCCTCAAAATGCTGGGCAATTATGCGCTGGTGGACAAGATCAAGGCCGAATACGGGGACAAGGTGGCCTGCATCTCCATCGGACCCGCCGGGGAGATGAAAATGGCCTCAGCGACGGTTGCGATTACGGACATGGAACAGCGGCCCACCCGTCATGCCGGACGCGGCGGCGTTGGCGCGGTCATGGGGTCCAAACAGGTCAAGGCCATTGTTCTGGATGATTCGGAAATGCCCATGCGCAGCCCGAAAAATATCGATAAATTCAAGGAAGCTAACAAAAATTTCGTTCAGGGTCTTCGCAAGCATCCGGTTACCGGAGAAGGCCTTCCCACTTATGGCACCAATGTTCTCACCAACGTGATCAATGAAGCCGGCGGCTATCCGACGCATAATTTCAAGGAAGGCCAATTTGCCGGAGCTGCCAAAATCAGTGGTGAAGCCCTGGCTGAACTTGAAAAAGCCAGGGGCAGCATCGCCACGCACGGCTGTCATAAAGGCTGTGTGATCCGCTGCTCCGGGATTTTTGTGGATAAGGACGGGAAGTATCTGACCAAGCAGCCGGAATATGAAACCGTCTGGGCCCATGGCGGCAATTGCGGGATCGATGATCTGGATGCCATCGCCATGATGGATCGCCTGGATGATGACTTCGGCATTGATACCATCGAGATGGGGGCGGCGATTGGTGTCGCCATGGAAGCGGGACTGGCAAAATTCGGAGATGCCGATGCCGCCATCAACCTGATCAAGGAAGTGGGGAAGGGCAGTCATCTGGGACGCATTCTGGGAAACGGCGCCGGCCTGACCGGAAAGGTTTTCGGAATCGAAAGGGTGCCGGTAGTTAAAAACCAGTCCATGCCGGCCTACGACCCCCGGGCCGTCCAGGGCATGGGCGTGACTTATGCGACCACCACCATGGGAGCGGATCATACCGCGGGATATGCGGTAACGGCAAATGTTCTGGGCGTCGGCGGAAATGTCAATGCCTTGAAACCCGAAGGCCAGATCGAACTGTCCCGAAACCTTCAGATCGCCACCGCGGCCATCGACGCCTCCGGCATGTGCCTGTTTATCGCCTTTGCCATTCTGGATCAGCCGGATACGTTTCAGTCGCTGGTGGACATACTTTCCGCCTTTACCGGCCAGAACCTCACCGGCGACGATGTGGTCGCTCTGGGGAAATCCATTTTGACAAACGAAAGGGATTTTAACGCCAGAGCCGGCTTCACCAACAAGGATGACCGGCTTCCGGAATATTTCAAGAAAGAATCCCTGGCTCCGCACAACGTCGTATTCCAGGTTAAGGACGATGATCTGGATCAGGTATTCAACTGGTAACCAACAAAGAATCCATCGCAAGCGGGAAAACCAGATTCGCACTTTCCCGCTTGTTGTTCAGTCCATCCGGATGCATGTTTAACGACAGATGCCTGGATGTGTTTTTCGACTGCTGGCAAATGAACTCGAAATAGTTGCCGCAGGACCCCATCATGTTGCACGGTGCCTTAAATATGTCTGACCTAAAACCTGCAATCGAATTTGGTAAATAATTTGATACCCATATGTTATGATTGATGATTTGGACCGCTTTTTTGGACTATTTTTCAGGGAAAGAAATTCGTCTGCACAACCTTCAAAAGGTGCGGGAAGTTAGAGGTAATTCGGGTAGCTGTAATATATAAAATTATTGTTAAAAAACGGCTGGAAACAGATTATTTACGTTTTCAGTATAAATTGTCAAAAAACATTTGAAAGGAGTTGCCGATGAAGTTTTTAATTGGATATGACGGTTCAAACACAGCCAAAGCTGCTCTTGCAATTTCACGTACATACGCCAAAACATTTAATGCTGGCATCGTGGTAGTCGCTTCAGTGGAAGGAGAAATAATATCCCGTGACTTTGAGATTGAGAAGGCAAATACAAACCTTACATACGCAGGGCAATTTCTGACAGAAGAAAGTATCCCCACCGAAACACAGATACTGATCCGGGGATTTAGGCCTGGCGAGGGTATCGTAAAGTTCGCTATTGATAACAATATTGATGCGGTTTTTATCGGTGTGAGGAGACGTTCCAAAGTCGGTAAGATGATATTCGGATCAAATGCGCAGTACATCATTCTGAATGCGCCTTGTCCGGTTATCTCTGTAAAATAGTTTACTGGGTATGCACTTGAGTAGACCACTTAGGAATGAACCTGAATTTTTGATAAATGCGGTAGTCGGTTAGCTCCTCCTGTGATATGATGCATGGCATGACCAATTTGAATGAGGTATCATGCAAGACGACTTATCAGTATAAATAGGTCTCCCCCGAACATACTGTGAATTTGTGCAAGATTTTCCCCGTGACGATGCGTGTGCAGGCTATTTGGAGCAACTGCGTTGGTCAGCGGGATTTTGCTGACCTTCTTCGCTAAACGCTCTGTATTCCATGACGTCAGACGAGAGGGCGTCTGGTCTGTACTGCTTATCGACTCCAGACATCCGTAACGACTGGCACGATTCTGGAAAAGACGCGAACACCTCTGACTACTTGGTTCGAAGCCGCTTGGCATATGACGATCTCCAAAAACGGTCTTTAGGCAAAAACTTTGGAACGCTATGTACAAGTTGCCGGATTGCATGGGCACTGCTGCAGCGTTACCGCGTGTCGATGGCACGTAGTGAACGTAACCGGCTGTCAGGAGCGGTCAATGTCGCCGAGACCTGGGGGTGGAGTCAAGCAAGGAGAAAAACGAGGGCGAGGTACCAGCCAAATCCATCATGCTGATAGCTGTTGAGGTAAAGGAGCCAAATGGCTTAGGACGAATCCGGATGAGCCACATTCCAGATGTCTCTGGTGCCAATTTCCAACCATTCACCTGTGACGTCATTTCCAAAGGAGCTGCCGTACGTACGGATGGACTGGGTATAACGGCCTGCCTAAATACGGGTTTCTGCATGAGAGAACAGTACTTTCCTCGTCGGGCGTTTCCACCCACGTAGCGATGCCCGGCGTTCATCGTGTCGCCAGCCTCCTTAAATGCTGGATACTTGGTACCTCCTTACAGCCGGACGCCTTTTTCGGTGAAACGCAGAAGCATTCACCATTTTGAAAATCGTTGAATACACTTTGAAGCCACCTTGTGACGGGGTATTCAATGTTTTAACTTGCCCTGAAACATCGAGATAAGCCAATATGAGAAGTATTGCCGCGCAGGCGGGGAATCGAATGTTTAACTGGATACAATCAAAAATCGGAGTTCAGATTTATATTCTTATCCTTCTGGTTATTGTATTATCGATGACCTCGCTGATTTACCTGGTTACAAATATGGTGGCCGAATTTGGAGAGTATTCGGCCACCATCAACGAACAAAACTTGAAGGCCAAAACGGATCTGTTTCTATCCAAGTTTACCTATGAAAAAGCAATGAAATATGAAAATATCTTTCAGAGAATTGCCTTCTCCTCAACTATACTCGCCGAGCAAGTTTCGGTACTCTATAATAATATAAATAACTTTCATAAAGATACCGCAATCAGCAGCAACCAATTGACATTTAACCCGGCAAACGGAATATTTGCCAATAAAGCAGGTGAAGATATTGCGGTAGCATATTGGGGATGTTCATTTATTTCACAGGAGATCGAAAATGAGTTATATCTGTTTTCCAATATCGATCTCATCCTAAAAAAAGTCAAAGAGAAGAATCCCGAATCCGTGGCGTCATTCATCGTCACCGAGTCAGCGTTATTGCGCTATTATCCCAATGTGCATTTTATAGAAAGATTAAAACCGGTATCCGAAGGGGACATTCGACAGGCTATCTGGTATCAGGCGGCAAAGCCGGAGAACAATCCCGATAGATCCACCAAATGGACCAAAGTCTACCAGGATGAAGCCGGACAAGGACTGATGACGACGGCTACAACCCCGATATTCAGCCATAACGGGAAATTCATTGGTGTTGCAGGAGTCGATGTGACATTGGACAAGATCATCAGGGAAATCCTTAAGCTTGATCGATCGGTGGGAGAAAAAAACGAAAACGACAGTATCTTTTCATTTATCGTGGATAGTGAGGGAGGAATTGTCGTTTTTCCAGAACAATTTCTAGGAATGTTCGGTTTGGAAAAAAGAGATGAACAATCGCTACTCCCCGGGCAGATGCTGGATTACCATTTGGCCGACTCCAGTTTTGATGAAATAAAGCTGCTCGAAAACTCGATCACACACAAAGATGGTTTCATCAACAGGATTGTACTGAATGAGATTCCGTTTTTAATCTACAGTCAGTCCATGCCATCCACCCGGTGGTATGTGTGCAATGTCATCAACGAAGTTTCAATCCTTTCTTCGGTTCAGGATACCCGTCAGGCGCTCGCGGCGCTGGTTGGCGTGGTGACGCATAGGTTTACCCTTATAACGATTGCCTTTTTGATCGTTTCTTTTTTTCTGATCATAACATTCTTAAGTCGGCGATATATATTTCCACTTAAAACTCTGACGCACGCAGCGTTAAGGGTCAAAGAGGGGGATTTGGCGGTCCAAACCAGTTTCAGACGAAATGATGAAATCGGTCTGCTTGCCGAGACGTTCAACCAGATGGTTCAAAAACTGCACCAGTCCGCTTTAACAGAAAAGAATTATACGATAACGCTTGAGCAAGAGGTGGTTGAAAGGACACAGGAAATAGAGAAAAGGAGTAAGGATAAGGAAAGAACGTTGACTCTCCTTGAACAGGAAATTGCGGAACGGACCAGTATTGAAAACAGGTTGCGCGATTCTGAAGAAAACTATCGGGACATGTTTGAAAATTCCGTTGAAGGCATATTCAAGACCACTCCGAAAGGTCGTCTGATAAGTGTTAACCCGGCATTCGCCCGGATACTATGCTATTCGTCACCCGAAGAAACGATGTTTCATATAAACGATTTGTCCACTCAGGTATATGTTGACCGCATGGAAAGGGAACATTTATTAGAATTATTAGAAAAAAATGGACCGGTGGCCGGATTTGAAGCAAAGTTCAAAAGATGGGATGGCGCCGTTATCTGGGTCTCCATCAGCAGCCGTGCCGTGAAAGATTCCCTAGGGAATTTGATGCACATACAGGGCTCTATCGAGGATATTACCGAGCGGAAACGAACAGAAGATATTCTGAAACAGGCAAAAGAAATAGCCGAAAATGCAAACCGGGCGAAAAGCGATTTTTTAGCGACCATGAGCCATGAAATACGCACTCCCATGAATGCAATTATCGGCATGACGGAACTTGCCATGGGAACGGAGTTGACTGAGAAGCAGGAAAAATACCTCAAAGGGGTTTCCAAATCGTCCGATCATCTCATGGTCATCATCAACGATATTCTGGATTTTTCAAAAATTGAAGCAGGAAAGCTTGAGCTCGAAGAGGTGCCTTTCAACATTGATAAATTGTGCAGTGATACCGTGAATATGCTTTCCTACCAGGTCGAACAGAAAAAGTTAAAACTTTCTTACCACCTGGCCTGTGATAACATGTATTTTAAAGGGGATTTTCACAGACTACGCCAGATATTGCTCAATTTGATCGGAAATGCAATCAAGTTTACTCAAAAAGGGGAAATCGCCCTTCGGGTTTCTGATATGGTATCCGGGAATATCGATTTGAATGCGTCTGCGGACAAAAAGGTTGCCCTACTGTTTTCCCTCAGGGATACCGGAATCGGAATCCCCAGGGAAAAGCTGCAAGCCATCTTTGAAACATTTGCCCAATTAGATGCCTCGTCCACGCGACAATTTGGCGGAACGGGTCTCGGTCTTTCCATCTGTAAGAAGCTGGTAAGCTTGATGGAGGGCGAAATATGGGCAGAAAGCGATCCGGCGAAGGGCAGCACCTTCTTTTTTACCATCCGGCTGAAGACGGCCGGCAAAAATGAAATCGAGCATCTCTCCGAGAGGATGTCTTCGAAAACGGTTGTTGGCGGACTTCATGATAAACTTTCAAATCATCTGAATATTCTTCTTGCCGAAGATTTCCTGATGAATCAGGAAGTCCTTATTCCCATATTGAAAGATCGGGGTCACGCAGTGAAACTCGTGGAAAACGGGGAAGAAGCCATCAGAGCGGCAGAGAACAATATCTATGATTTGATTTTAATGGACATACAAATGCCAGTCATGGATGGGCTTGAAGCAACGCGGCGAATCAGGGCGTTGGGAACTATAAATGCGGATAGTGTGCCGATTATCGCTTTAACGGCCCATGCATTAAAGGGGGATCGTCAAAAGTATATCCAGGCCGGCATGGATGAGTGTTTGATCAAACCGATTCGTCCAAGTACGTTGGTTGACATGGTGGAGAGTTTCAGCAGGAAAAAACATATCCCGCTAAAAAGAAATAAAATCATGACGGAAGGGCGTGCGGACTTTGATTATGCCCTGACATTGATGGATGGTGAGAAAAAAATACTTCTCATCGCTTGCAATTCCATGACTACTATTGTACCGCAAAAAATGAAAGAACTGCGCATTGCCCTCGATAGAATGGACCACGGAACTATTGAAAGGGTGGCCCATTCCATCAAAAGCGCCGCTAACAGCATTGGTGCCGGGGATTTATCAGAAATTGCCTTTCAATTGGAGCAAAGCGGGAACCAAAAAGATGTGGAAAAATCGATGTCGCTCATTCCCGCATTGGAAAAGAACATCAGTGTCGTTCTTGAAGATATAAAAGCTTATGTTGAAGCGAATGAAAAAGAGGAAAGTCACGCTGAAACGTGAAACGCTTCAAAACGAAAGAGTTTTTCCCCAAAAGCGTGAAGTTATCGCTTTAAACGCTTGCCATGTTTTTCGAGTAATTTGTATAACCCGGACCTCGACACATCGGCAATACGGAACATTTTGTCCGCATCGCCTCCTGATATTTCAATCAATGCATCGAGGTATTTGGACTCCGTGGCATGCTTGAAAGCTTTCAACGGCGATAGGTGGGCAGTTTGTATCGCCTCGTTAGCCAATACCATTACTTTCCCTTGCAGGGGTTGGTTGTTCAAGCTTTTTTTACGCAGATGAATTCTGATGTCCAGCGGCAGGTGATGTGGATAAAGCATGGGTTCATTTGTCGCATTAGTAATCGTGGTATGAAGAACGTTTATCAGCTCTCGAATATTTCCAGGCCATTCATAATGAGTTAAAGAGTTGAAAAAATCATTGGATATGCCCCTAATATTGATACCAATTTCTTCACAGATCTTGGACACATAATGGCTTGTCAGTAATTTTATATCATCGAGCCGTTCTCTCAATGGCGGTAGATGGATATGGTAGGTAACCAGCCGATAATACAGATCCCTTCGAAATAAGCCCTCGGCCTGCATTTTGTTTAGGTCCGAGTTCGTTGCCGAGATCACTCTGAAGTCGCAATGCGTTTCTTCCTTTGCGCCCAATGCGCGAAACTTTTTGCTCTGCAGGGTACCTAACAACGACTTTTGGGCTGAAATCGGCAGATCGGCAATTTCATCCAAAAAAAGGGTGCCCTCATCGGCTTGTTTGATTAACCCTTCCGCATCTTTATCCGCGCCGGTAAAAACCCCTTTGACATGGCCGAAAAGCAGGTTTTCGACCAGATTGACGGGGATGTTCGTGCAGTCTACCGTAATAAAATCTCGTTTTGCTCTTTTGCTGTTGATGTGAATCGCTTTTGCAACGAGTTCCTTTCCGGTTCCAGTTTCACCAGTAATAAGTACTCCCTCATCGCTTTTTGCGGCCATTGCAATGAGTTCAAGGCAACCCCGAAGGGTTTCATTTTTTCCGACAATGGAATCCCGGCATAATAGTTCATGGGCTTTAATTTGAAGTTTATTTTCTCGGTATTGAACAACCCTATTGACGATCAACTTGATATCGCTATAGGCGGGCGGTTTTTCCAGATAATCCCAGGCCCCGCTTTTCAATGCTACTTCTGCGCCCGAACTCTCTCCCTTTCCCGTAACTACGATAATTTCTGGTGAGGATTTGCATTTTTTGAAGTCGCTTATGCTTTGCAGACCATTGGCATCCGGTAGGACCACATCCAAGAAAATGATGTCATAATCGTTTTCATGGGCCATTGTAAAGCCGGTGGATAAATTTTCTGCGGTATGAATTTCATGTCCTTGGTCCGCTAAATACGAAACAAAAGGGGAATAAAAGATTTGATCATCATCGACAACTAAAATCTTTGCCATGCGAGACCCCCTTCATTTCAAAAACGGCCGTTTTCCATTTGCCACCCATTGAAGTACAATCTATACGATAGTGGTTGAATGGTCAACTTTTTACAAATTATTTGATGTTGACCCTCATCAGGCGGGCTGTCTCTATGCCGGAATTGACCCACTGGCTGGGCGTTTCAGTGGTCAGGTAGATCAGTTCTCCGGGGTTGAGGGTGAAGCCCGTTGAATTGATGGTCAGGTGTAGCTCGCCGGACAGGAGATGGCCGAATCCTGTCCCTGATGGGGGAAATGGGGTCTGTCTAAGTCTTTTATACAGGCGGAAAATGGAAGACGAATCCATTGCTGAAAATCAAACCGCCAAATATTTCTTCTTGATCTCGGTATTCAGATTCAATTCGGCGATGGTCCCCTGGTATTTGATGATGCCGTTGTCCACGATATAGGCGCGGTCGGCATGTTTCAGGGCAAATTTCAGATTCTGCTCGCAGAGAAGGATTGTCATGCCTTCCTGTTTGATTGTTTCAATAAAATCCGCAAGCATCTTGACGATAAGGGGAGCCAGGCCTTCGGTGGGTTCATCCAGCAGCAGCAGATCGGGGTCTCCCATCAAGGTGCGGGCAATGGTCAGCATCTGGCGCTGACCGCCGGACAGATCTCCGCCCGGCTTGTCTTTGAAATCCTTAAGGACCGGAAAGAGATTGTAAATCCGCTCAAACGTCCATTTAGACTTGCGGCTACCCAGGCTTTTTCGGCCGACATCCAGATTGGCGTAGACCGTAAGGTCGGGAAATATGAGCCGGTCTTCGGGAACAAACCCGATCCCCATTCGGGCGATTTTATAAGGGGCAAGGCCCATAACCTCCTGGCCCTGGTACCGGATCGCGCCGGTCCTGGGCGCGTTCAGCCCCATGATGCTTAAAAGGGTCGTGGTTTTTCCCGCGCCGTTTCTTCCCAGCAGCACCACCACTTCGCCTTTGTCGATGTTCAGGGAAACATCAAACAGAATATGGCTCAGTCCATAATACGTGTTGATTTTTTCGACCTCAAGCAGCATTTTTAATCGCCTTCCCCAAGATATACTTCGATGACTTTCGGGTTGCGTGATATTTCGTCCGGCGTGCCCTCTGCAATCAGAACGCCGTAGCACAGCACCCTTACCTTCTGGGAAATGCCAAAGACAATATCCATGTCATGCTCGATAAACAGCATCGTGATATCCAGGCGTTCCCACAGGCTCTTGATAAGGGTTACGGTGTCCCGCCGTTCCTCCGGGCTCATGCCGGCAGTGGGTTCATCCAGGAGCAGAAGTTTTGGCGAAAGCGCCAGGGACAGGGCGATGTCGAGCCGTTTCTGGTTGCCGTGAGCCAGGGTGCCGCTCTGATACTGGGCGAATTCCGCGAGCCCCACACTGTCCAGAAGCTCCTGGGCCCGTTCATGAATCGGCGTCAGTTTCGATAAGGGGGTCACAAAATCCAGATTCTTTTTGCGATGGGTGATGACCGCGGCCAGAATGTTTTCCCATACGGTCAGGCGCGGGAAAATGCTGGTGATCTGAAAGGCCTTGGCAATCCCCAGGGGAACGATTTGATAGGGCTGAAGGCCGACGATATTGCGGCCATTGAAAGAGATGCTCCCTTTGTTTGGGGCATACAGACCGGTAATGACATTAAACAGTGTGGTCTTGCCCGCGCCGTTCGGGCCGATGATGGAAGAAATCTCGCCTTCCGGAATGCTGAAGGAGACGCCATTTAAAACCGCGCTGCGGCCAAAGCTTTTGTGAAGATTATCGACCTCCAGAATGGCTTGGTTCACTGTGGGCGCCTCCTCTGACTACGAATTCTTTCATATACCCCCACGATGCCTTCCGGCGCAAACAGCACCATCCCCAAAAGAATCACCCCGAGGATGATGGCCCAGATTTCCACCAGGCCCTGGTGGATCTGCTGAATGATGATTTTCAGAAAAATCAACACCGTGGAGCCGATCGCCGGTCCGATCAATGAATACATCCCGCCGACCAGGCTGGCAAAGATGGGTTCGGCGGATTTGCTCCAGTGGAGAAACTCGGTTTGGGCAAAGCGGTTCAGCTCGGTAAAGAGCCCCCCTGCCAGACCCGCGAAACCGCCGGCGATGATAAAATTGATGAGCTGATAGCGTTTGACATTGATCCCCAGGAATTTGGCCCGCTCCGGGTTTTCACGGGTCATGCGGATGGTCAGCCCGAAAGGTGATCTGGTCAGAAACCGCATCAGCAGAAAGCTGCCCGCCACAAGGGCCAGACACACCAGGTAGTAGGAAAGCGGCGTCAGCATCTCCGGCCGGGGAATGCCGTGAATGCCGTCATCGCCGCCGGTAAAGGCGTAAAGCTGAAGCGTAATCATGAAAATCAACTGGCCGAAAGCAAGCGTGAGTATGGAAAAGTACAGTCCCACCCGGCGCACGCAGAACCAGCCGATGATACCGGCAACAAAGGCGGATGCCAGGGGTGCGGCCATCATGGCCGGCACAAAACCCACCCCGGCTTTTTTCATCAGAAGGGCGACGGTATAGGCGCCGACGCCAAAAAATGCGGCATGGCCGAAACTGACCATGCCGCCAAACCCCAGAATGAGATTCAGGCTCAGGGAAAAAAGCGACATGATGACCATTTCCGTGGCCACCCAGAGCCAGTACTCGCCGGTTCGCCCCAACTGGTTGAGAGCAAAGGGCAGGAGCGTCAGAACGGCCATAACCGCAGCAGCGATCAGCCAGGATTTGCGCAGGGACTGATTGGATTGTAAGGCAGAAGACATTTTACCTCTCATCGTTCAGGCTTGCCGAACAGCCCCCAGGGCCGGATGATCAGAACAAGCGCCATGATGACATAGGGGAATACCAGGGCCATCCGGCTGAAATAGATTTGAATGAAGGCCACGCCGACCCCGATGATGAGGGACCCCAGCATCGCGCCGCCCACGCTGCCGAGCCCGCCGATCACTACCACGGCAAAGCATTCAATGATCCGCTCCATGCCGATGCTGAGGTCGATATTGGCCAGGGCCGACATGAACACCCCCCCGAGCCCTGCCAGAAAACACCCCAGCATGAAAGTCCAGGTCATGACCCTGGGAACATTGACCCCCAGGGCTCCCAGCATTTCCGGATAGGTGACCGCGGCCCGGATATAGTTGCCGGCCCGGCTGCGATACAGCAGAACCCAGAGCCCCGCGGCAAGCAGAGGCCCCACGATCAGCAGGAACAGGTTATAAGACGGAAAATACAGGCCTAATAAATCCAGGGAACCGGCCAGGACTTCGGGACGGGGAACGTTTCGGATCTGCCCGCCCCAGATGAGTCGCGTCAAACCATCCAGAATCAGCACCAGGGAATAGGTCAGAAGCAGTTGCAGCAGGTGTTCCTTCCGGTAAATGCGCCTGAAAAGGCTGACCTCAAGCCCCAGCCCGAGGATGGCGACGCCGGGGGGAACCAGCAGCATCAGCATCAAAAAGGCGAACAGTGTTTTCCCCGCAAAGAGGCTGCTCAGCGAAAACGCCATAAAGGCCCCGATCATGTACAGCGAGCCGTGCGCAAAATTGATGACCCGCAGCACGCCGAATACCAGCGAAAGCCCGGATGCGATAATAAACAGCACCATGCCCTGGCTGAGGCCGTTGATCAGGATAAACAACATAAATTGCAGATTCATGGATATCGCCGCCTGAAACTCCCCGGTTTTCGATAAACGAAAACCGGGGGAGTTGTGAGTTATTGTGGATTCTTGGCCCTGAGCGCCTTGATCTCATCAACCGACATCCAGACTTTTTCAGCCGGAACTTCCACGACATCCTTCAAGACCAGAAAATCCTTGTATTTCTGGTTTTTTGCGGTCACACCCACATAAATCCCCACATTGGCCATGTGGTCTTCCGCACGAATATAGCGCTCGCCGCGAAGCGATGTCCATTTAAGTCCGTCAAGGGCCTTGGAGATTTTCTCGCTGTCGGTGCTGCCGGCGGTATCCACCGCTTTTTTCAACACGAGAAGCCCGTCATAAACCATGATGGCCCAGTCGGCCGGCCAGTCATTGAATTTTTTGTTGTATTTGTCCACAAAAACTTTCATTTGCGGCGTGTCCACGGCATAAAACGGACAGCGCGTATAGCCCATGAGGTTTTCCGGCATTTCCTGTCCCATGGCTCTCAGCATGTCCAGATCGTACAGCGAGCTGAGCGTTGTCTTTTTGAACAGGCCATAGGGCATGGCCTGCTTGATGAACGTGCTCAGGGCGCCTCCCCAGAGACTGGAATAAATGACCTCCGGGTTCTGGGCCATGAGGGTGGGGATATAAGATCCGTAATTGCTTTCCCCGGTTTTGGGCCATACCTCAACAGCGATTTTGGCGTCTGGATTGGACTTCAGCAGCGATTCCTTGAAGGCATCGTGCTGATCATGGCCATAAGCATAATCCAGGCCGATATAGCCATAGGTTTTATAGGGTTTCTGGGCCAGATAAAAGGCGATGCCCCGGCCCTCGATACCCGTATTGGGCACCACCTGGAACATATAGGGATGAAAATCCGTGGTGGTCAGCTTCTCGGTGTTGGAAGTATGGAAAAAAATGATTTTTTTAAATTCCTTGGCCACTTTGGTGGCTGCCAGAGCCACGGCGCTGGATGTGGGGCCGATCAGGTATTCACATTTTTCATTGAGGATCAGCTCCCGGGCAAGATTGGCGCCCACATCGGCCTTGAGATCCGAATCGCGAATGACCAGCTCCAGTTTCTTTCCCATAAAACCGCCGGCGGCGTTGGTTTCCTCGATGAACATTTCAATGCCTATTTTCTGAGACTTGTAGAAACTGGCGCCGATGCCGCCCATGTCCGCAATCCATCCGATCTTAATCACTTCCTCCGCCAGAACCTGCTGTGCCGGCACGATACCCATGAAAGCAATGATCACCGCAGCAATCCCGAACAAACGCATACCCATTTTTTTCATCGATTTCCTCCTTGCGATCCAGTTGCAGTTCGTGTTGATTAATCTTCTTTCTTGTCTTCGCCATACGTCAGAACCATTCCGCCGTCAAAAAGCATGTCTCCGCCCACCAGGTATTTCCCGTAAGAAGAAAAGCCGAACATAAAGAGATTGGCCACCTCAATCGGCGCCATCATTTCTTTCACCCGTGAAAAGCCCATCATCACATCCCGGACGACCGCCTCCTGGCTGATGCCGCGCTGCTGGGCCTGGGCGGGTATCTGTTTGAGCGCCAGGGCGGTTTTGACAAAACCCGTACTGACGGTAAAGGCGCGAATCTTTCCCTTGCCCTCCGCGGCGATGGACTGGGTCAGCCCCCGAAGCCCGAATTTAACGATGTTGTAGGCGGGTTTGTTCAGGGTGCAGATATGGGCATGGACCGATGCCATGTTGGCGATGACGCCGCAGCCATCCTTGCTTGCCTTCATATGAGGGATGGTCAGCTTCGACATTAAAAGCGGGGCTCTCAGCATAAGGCGATGCATGAAATCATAGCGATCCATGGGGAATTTATCAATGGGGTCAATATGCTGAACGCCGGCGATGTTGGCCACATATTTGATCTGACCCAGTTTGGTTGCCTCGCCCACAGCCCGGATGACGTCTTCATCGTTGGTAAGATCGGTCCGGATAAAAACCATCTGGCCGCCCATGCTTCGGGCAAGCGTTTCGGTTTCATGCCCGCCTTTTTCATCCACATCCAGTCCGATGGTAAACAACTGGTTGGCAGCGGCTGCAATGGCCGTGGCGCGGCCAATTCCACTGGCAACGCCGGTTACAATGCAGACATTGCCGCAATTGAAATTGGGGTCCGAAAGAATCAGAATCTGTTCCCGTGAAATGATGGGTTCCGAAATGTCAGTGGCCATGGCGCAATATCCTTCAGTTGATGGTTTATATTCATTTAATTTGATAAACAGCAATGTTTGTGCCACAATTGATATATTGTCATCGATTGAAGACGATCGTTTTATCTATTTGAAGAAGATTTGTCGTGGATTGATGGCAACCATCTGTAATAATAAATGTAATGAGCTCATGGTAAAATCAGGGAATCTTCTGGATGCTGTATCCGGTCAACGGCGATATGGCCGATTAAATCCTGAACGCATAGCCGTTTTGCAAGGATAATTCAAATTGTGTATCGAAATGGATACGTATCCATCAAACAACATGTATCAATATGTCTACATATCAGGGGGCGTATGAAGCCATCGGGTGATCTGGATATCAGCGGTTCGGCTGCTGACGCGGATGCGGCGGCAAATGAGGTGAATATCCTGAAGCAGAAGCTGGAGATGTTCGAACTCATCCTGGACAGCATCCATAACGGGGTGATTGTCACCGACCCGGACGGGATCATCACGCATTTCAATAAACCCTACGGAGGATTTCTGGATGTGGATCCCGAGGCGCAAATCGGCAGGCATTGTACGGAAGTGGTGGAAAATACGCGGATGCACATCGTGGCAAAAACCGGCGTCTCGGAAATCAATCAGGCACACCATATCCAGGGGCAGGACATGGTGGTTCAGCGGATTCCCATCAAAAAAGACGGCCGGGTCATCGCCGTCTTCGGACAGGTGATGTTCAAGCATGTCCGCGATGTCCGCAAGCTGGCAAAGCGCCTGTCCGTGCTGGAATCCCAGGTGGCGCTCTACGAACAGGAACTGGCCAAGATGCGCGCATCCCGATACACATTTGATAGTATCATCGGCGAAACCAACCAAATCCATTCGTTAAAGGAAGAAGCGCGCCATGCCGCGGTCACCCATTTGCCGGTATTGATTACCGGCGAGTCGGGTACGGGCAAGGAACTTTTTGCACAGGCCATCCATAATGCCGGCAGCCGGCGCTTAAAGCCGTTTGTCCGGATCAATTGCGCGACCATTCCCAAGGATCTGCTCGAGTCGGAGTTGTTCGGATATGAAAAAGGCGCCTTTACCGGGGCATCTTTAACGGGAAAGCTCGGAAAATTCGAGCTGGCGCATCAGGGAACGATTTTATTGGATGAGATCGGCGACCTGCCGCTGGAGATGCAGCCCAAACTCTTAAGGGTGCTTGAAGAAAAAGAATTTGAACGCATCGGCGGAACCCTTCCCATCAAAAGCGATTTTCGGTTGATCGCCGCCACCAACCAGGATCTGGGCGCCATGATCGGGGAAGGCCGGTTCCGCAAAGA